>JACKQG010000010.1_pt1 | contig 236161 bp, 173 predicted proteins | sample 8237621 | NCBI WGS metagenome assembly JACKQG01 (sample SAMN15677084, study PRJNA649215) | marine metagenome | biome: marine; feature: Black Sea; material: saline water; isolation source: suspended particulate matter (SPM) from the Black Sea western gyre | collected 2013-06-09/2013-06-10...
TAACGAGTGTAATAATTACACTCGGACCAAAATGCACCCACGCATTTAGGTAGTTGTAAGACGCAGCCACCGAGAACCCGCACTCTGGGTCAATCCACTTTTGAAACGCACCATTCTTGTAGTTTGGAAACGCGACAATTTTGGGCGGGTGGCATCCCTTTGCGGTTCACTCCTCCTGTACCAATGTTGCACGTCTATAGTGTTGCACGTTGGGTATCCTCTCCCATGCCTAGCTTCGCTAGATTGACATACGACATTGCTGTGCGAACTGCCCACACTTGCTCAAAACACTAGCTCGACTCATCGCCTTTTGGGGACGCATCGTTGTCTGATTGCGATAGCAACTCAGCCAACTGGCGACATTCATCAACCGTCAAACGGTCCCGCAAATCGGCGGCAATTTGCTCCAAATCTGCTTCGCTGGTGCAAGCAGTAGTGCAAGCGGTCCCATCGCCGTTTGTAAGTCCTTTGGTATCGTCACTTACGATAGGGGACTCACTCGTTGACATCGTGGAGGTCGCTGGTTCGAATCCAGTACCGCCCACTAGACTAAGCTCTTCTGGTAACATGATTTACAGAGAGCATTTATTCTGACCGCCGATCCCAAGTGGACGGTATAGTGGACAGAATAAAGCCCCGAGGTGGCTGCCTCGGGGCCGAGAAAGACCTTCCCTGGTCAATGCAGTTTTTCAATTAAAGGGAGGGTCGACGATGTCTCGTCAAGCAAAACCGTGGTTCTATAACCAAACCGGCTGGTGGATGGCATGGATCAATGGCAAGAAAGTCAAACTTGCCAAAGGTCGACGCAGCAAGAAGGCTGCCCAAGAACGCCTTGAGGATTTGCGAGTTCTCGCTCGCCACAATCCATCGCCTGAATCGCACGAGCAGACTGTTGTATCGGTCATTGAACGGTACATCGAAGTGCGTTTTCCTCCGCTCGCGAAGAGTACCGTCGCTCAACGCAAACCTTACTTGCAATCCTTCGCAGAGATGCATGGTTGGCGTGAAGTAAGGGAGTGTAGAACAGATAATCTTGAAGAATGGCTCAACTGCCACCCTGAATGGGAGAGTGACTGGACAAAACGGGACGCAGTGATGGCTGTACATACAGCCTTCAATTGGGCTGTAAATGCGAGGCGAATCGCCGCCAATCCGTTCAAGGGATTTTCGCAGAAGGCAGGTTCGGCTCGCCGCGATATAACGCCAGACGAATTTCAAGCACTGCTGCGCGGTACTGCTAGCCGCCACCGGCGAAAGCCCACACCTGGTGCCCGCTTTCGACAAGTACTGTTCTTTCTCAGTTTCACCGGATGTCGCCCGAGCGAAGCGAGGCACCTTCAATGGGCAGACGTGGACTTTGAACGACGTACAATCACACTGCGATCGCACAAGACGATTCGAATGCAGCGAACGCCGCGACCACGTATTGTTCCCTTGCACCCGGTCGTTGTGCGACTGTTGCAAGCAATCACCTTATAGTACTGTGCTCCGTCTTCATTTCGGTTCTTGAATATTTTGGCCGAAACACCGTGAGCACGGAACACTTTCACGGGCTTATTGACCTCCTTTGTAATTTTCATGTTTGAGTGGGGAAACGAAATATAAAATCCACACCAGAGTTCCCGCTGGTCATCCTGCGCTCTCGATTACCCTGATTCGAGAGTGGAGCCTGATGAAACTAGCGAAGAGCCCTGTGGTTGCGTGGTGATGGGCGCAGCATGTTTCGCGGTTGGGTTGTTTACACTCACTTCAATCAGGGTGACGAAGTCCTTACATACTCGGGCCGGGACGCCGGATTCGACGAGAAGTGGCAGAAGTGGCTGCGCGATGGCAAACCACACAGCACGAAACCGATGAAGCACAAATATGTCAAAGGCTATCATCGAGGACTCGAACTCTATGGCCAGCACGCCTCGCGACTCAAAGAGCCAGCGGTCGTCCAGTCACTTAAACGCCACGGTCTCGTTGTCGTCGAAGGCATGAACGATGTCATTCGTCTCGACACACTCGGAGTCGCCGCCGTCGGACTCTGTTCGAACCGAGCAACCGACGAACAAGTCGCAAAGATCGTCCAATTCGCCAATCAGGTCGCAAACAATCGAGTCGTCCTCATGCCTGACTGCGACGAAGAAGGAGAAACCGGCTTCAAAGAGCTACTTTGGCGAATCGCCGAGTATGGAATCTCCGTCCGCCTCGCATGGAGTTCCCAGATCCAAGACGGCAAATTCGCCAATCGCCAACCTGAGTCCATTACAGCGGAAGAATGGAAAACAATCGCTGGGCGTCTGAGGTAAATCTTTCCCTACGCTCAAGCCGTCCATTGTCGACCAAAACACGTCTCATTTCGCCTAATATCTGGGTCTCTTCAGAGCCGTGGACCAGCAAATGCAGCGGGACGCGTTAATCGCCGTCGATGTTGTACCTTGGAATCGATCAACATGCACGACAGCTCACTATTTCGTTGCGTGATGACAGTGGCGATGTCTTGCAGGCTCGGCAGGTGTCGACGCGGTCGGAGAAAATCCATGAGTTCTTTTCGAAGCTGACTCGGGAACGCCTCCGTGATGGTGAGTCGTTCATTGCAGTTGTGGTAGTGTGCGGCTTCAACGATTGGTTGATTAGGTTGCTGCAAGACTATCGTTGTCACAAGGTAATTGTGATTCAGCCGGAAGAACGGAAGAATCGTAAGACGGATCGACGAGATGCTGCTGCTCTGAGCGAACTCTTGTGGGTCAACAGGGATCGCCTTCTGACTGGCAAACCGGTACGTGGTGTCCGGACAATCGATATTGCTGCTCAAACGGATCAAGAGAATCTGCGACTGAATCGCATCGAATTCACGTGTAGTAGTGCCAACTGTATCGTGTGATGTTGCTTGCTGCAAGCAATTAGGGAATCGGGCCGCCCAATAGCAAACAATGGTCAGATCAACTAGCGGATTCGTTCTGCCGAATTGTCACCGGTAATTTCAAAGAATCCAAATATTTTCGTCCAGAAACATCTCTAGTTTTCACCTTTAGTAGTGCGGGACCGTGAACTTGCCCTAACCCTTGATCTGGAGACAAGTTGCCGGCGGTCCTTAACACAAACTTTGGCACCATCAGGATGCCCGCACTCACCTCACTTCTGGAGAAAGTCATGTTGAAAACTGCATTCCGTTTCCTGCAAACCTTTGTATCCCAAGTTGTCTCGTTGGCGACGGCTATTAAGCCACCTTCGAATGCCCGTACCAATCGATCGCGTGGTCAGTCCTTTTTGGTGACTCGCCGATTGTGCTGTGAAGCGTTGGAGGACCGTCGCGTGTTCGCTGGGGTAGCAGAAGTGTTACCGAGCGCTGACACTTTGGCGCGATCCCATGTCCAAGAGGTAGCAGAAGTAATTCCGGGCATGGAAGCGGAGGCCACTTCGTGCTTCATCGGCGTGGAAGAGTCGGCTTGTCTCGACGTGCGAGAACAGCTTAATAGCAGAATCACGACTCTTGAAAGCCAGATCTCCCAATATGGCAGCAACTACCGATCCGAGACGGTTGTGTTTCATGACGACTTTGGCCAGTGGAACGCCGAGATGGAACGTGTGAGCGGCAGAGCATCGATCAGCGGTGGATCCTTGATGCTTGCAGGCAACGGCGTCGTGAAAATACCGCTTCCCGAAGTCGAAGATGGACAGACTATACGCGTCTCAACGGAAGTCGTTATTGGAGCATCGGATCGCGCTATCTTGTACTACGATCAACGCGACGCGTCTGGATTGACCGGCTATACGTTGGATGTGAAGACTCATGATGCAGCTAGAAGTCATGTCGCATTGTCGACACGACTGAAGAACACACAACTTGACGGCGACAAGCAAAGTAAGGCGGTCCTTGCGGGAACGCACCAATTGATCCTCGAAGTCACACCAGACAACGTTCGTGGAACTGTCGTTCGTCCTGATGGCGTAGTTCATCAGATCGAAACCAACGTGCTGGACGCCGCATTCAAGCCAGCCATTCATCTCTACGGCTGGAATGGAGCTCGCTTCAACGATTTCAAAGTAGAAGTGGCTGGCAACGTTTCGCTCCAAGAAATGCTAGATGAAAATCGGCGAGCCGTCGAGATCGTCGACAAAACGATTGAAGAGATCTACGCCATGGCTGATACGACTCCGGACCTTGTTAACCTCGCAAACGAAGGTGCACTTTCCCCATCATCTCCCATCGATGCGGTGGTGCACTTCACTGCGAATGACATCGTTGGCAGCCTCTCAGGATCGAACGATTCTTTAAGCTGTCTTTTGGGATCTTCGGCAACCGCGAGAGAGAACGCCTGCTTATCGGTTCGAGATGATCTGAATGAAGAAATGGAAGAGTTAAACAGCCAAGTGGCGATTCATGGTAACGACTTCCTCCCAGGAACGGTTGTGTTTCATGACGACTTTGGCCAGTGGAACGCCGAGATGGAACGTGTGAGCGGCAGAGCATCGATCAGCGGTGGATCCTTGATGCTTGCAGGCAACGGCGTCGTGAAAATACCGCTTCCCGAAGTCGAAGATGGACAGACTATACGCGTCTCAACGGAAGTCGTTATTGGAGCATCGGATCGCGCTATCTTGTACTACGATCAACGCGACGCGTCTGGATTGACCGGCTATACGTTGGATGTGAAGACTCATGATGCAGCTAGAAGTCATGTCGCATTGTCGACACGACTGAAGAACACACAACTTGACGGCGACAAGCAAAGTAAGGCGGTCCTTGCGGGAACGCACCAATTGATCCTCGAAGTCACACCAGACAACGTTCGTGGAACTGTCGTTCGTCCTGATGGCGTAGTTCATCAGATCGAAACCAACGTGCTGGACGCCGCATTCAAGCCAGCCATTCATCTCTACGGCTGGAATGGAGCTCGCTTCAACGATTTCAAAGTAGAAGTGGCTGGCAACGTTTCGCTCCAAGAAATGCTAGATGAAAATCGGCGAGCCGTCGAAGTTATCGAACGGATCATCGAAGAGATCCGATTGCCTGCCGCTGATTTTCGAGAGTTTCAGCGGCCCGAACTACAAGTAATAAAAATGAAAGGGCCGAATCTGATCTTAGCCGTACGATCTGATGTCGACCAGTCACGAGTCCGGATTGAGGGAGGTGGCATCTTTTCTTCGGGGACTCTTTCACACCCGGGAGGCACAATCTTGTCCGCGATCGAATTGACACTCAACACAAATCATCGCACCGGTATTTACGAAGTTGTGTTAGAGTCGGAGGATGGAAAGAAGCTAGATTCGTTAAAGGTTCGCTGGGACGCGAATCATCGTTCCTTGGCTCTTCTGGACCCGACTGACTTGCTGACCGAGGCGGAGTTGGACATGGATTCACGAGAGCTCGTCGACCTGATTTCGACGAACGGCAATGGCCATGAATCCGACATCACGGAAGCTAACCGATTGCGTGACGAGCTACTTGTTGAATTTAACGAACTCTTCGCAAGCGGCGACTCCGTTCTCGACGCCAATATCTCTGTTGGACACCTGCGAGATCGCCTCAATAAGCATCTCGCTAATGAAAGTCGGTTTGCAGTAACTCCATCTGAAGCGGAGCGACTGCTATTAGCAGCAGAGCCTGACATCGACCCAAAGAACCTTTCGACGGCCGTGGAACGGCTACACGCAGAGAATCCGACTTGGGGCCGTGGCCAGCTTCAAGATCGATTAACATCGCGACTATCGGACCGACTGACTCGAATGCGTCGAGCCCTCGGCTACTACGAACAAGCGCTCGGGCAAGCCACTGCTGATGCGGTCAATGCAATCGCCCGAGTTGTCTCCGGAACACCAGAGCGAGAGGCATTTGAACAGTATTTGGACAATCCGAACTGGCCGATCTTCTCAGGGCATCGAGCTGCACCGCTACCACCGGGATTCCCAATTCCAACTAATCGCCAGCTGTTGGATGAAGTCGTGTCGCAATATAAATCGCAGGGACTCCAGAACACACTCAGGTTCTGGCACGGCGAAGAGGCAGAACACTACCAAGAGGCGGAGAGGGATTTCCAACGCCACCTTAACGCTACTTTCGCTCGCATGATCGAAAACCAATCGACATATCGCCAAAGCGATTCAAACGCGGTATTAATTGGTGTGACACACGGTGCGGCCTGGGAGCAAACGCCAATTCTGGTGGCGAGCGCAGGTGAGTCCGACAGCGTCTCTCATTTGGGCGTTTTCATTGACTATGTTGGTGCCCCACTGGTAGAGGCAGGCGGTGAACTTAATGCAATTGGCAAGCATTTTAAAGCAATATCGCGAGTCACCGCGACGCATTCGCTAATTCAAGCCGACTCAGCCAATGAATTCCAGAAGATTCTCCAAAAGGAGCTGCTGACGAAATTCTATCAAGATCGACTCAAGACAGTTGGTTGCGTAATCCCAACCGCTTGTGCGGCAGCAGGTTCATTCGGAGCTAGCGCGACTGTTGACACTTATTACTTCATCGATGGGCAAGTCGTACCAATGCTCACTGATGCTTTGCAAACGATATACGATGGAGGACGATACTTGCTCAACGTAGTCGAGTTTCGCTAGAAACGATGCTTTAATAACTGCTACGTTGGACGCGACCGGTCGTGAGCGAAGATGCAACTCGCAACTTGCCTTAACGCCTGGACGATCGCTCGCACCGTCGCGTCTGACGAGCAGTAACAAAGCATGGAAGGATTTGCCGAAGTTCCCAAACTCGACCTAGAGCTTTAACGTCAAATCAATTCAATGACACCCGAACAATATCATCAGGCAAAACAATGCTATTTCGACGTCATCAACGCTAAACCAACCGACCGGAAAGTCTTGCTGGCTGCGATTGATGACCTGGAAGTACGCGTTCATGTTGAAAAGCTAGTTGCGGCCGACGGAGAAGTGGGCAGTAACGACGAGTTTTTGGCGCCTATCACTACCAACTTCAGTGAGATCAGAAGTTCGCCCATCGATCGCGACTTGCTGATTGGAAGAGAAATTGGCGAATATCGAATTTTAGAGCGGCTAGGTGAAGGAGGCTTCGGGAGTGTTTACCGCGCCGTCCGCACTGACTTCAAGCAGGAAGTTGCACTCAAGTTGATTCGCGGCGATCAACACATGCGTGGAGATATTGTCAGACGGTTTCAGCATGAACGACAGTACTTGGCTATGCTCAGCCATCCACACATCGCCCAAATCTTCAACGCTGGCATTACGAATGAAGGCGGCCCTTATTTCATCATGGAGTTTGTGCGCGGTGCCAATGCGATCACCACGTACTGCGATCAACAGTGCTTTACTATCTCCGACAGATTAAAGCTCTTCCAGTCGGTCTGCGGCGCGGTTCAACATTCGCACAATTGCGGGATCATTCATTGTGATCTAAAGCCGGCGAACATTCTGGTATCGGAGACTGGTGAACTGAAGATCGTAGACTTCGGCGTGTCACGGATGGCGAGCAACCAGCAGCAGGCAGACTATACAATCTCTGAGCTACCAGGTGCATCACCTCTGACCCCTGAGTACGCTAGTCCCGAGCAACTTCGCGGCCATCGGCCCACGACCCACAGTGACGTGTATGCCTTGGGCGTAGTGCTTTACGAACTGCTCGTAGGCACTCGCCCATTCGCATTGTCAGGACGAAGCTACGACGAGGCCATAGGAATTCTTCGCGACGAGTTTCCGAAACCTCCGAGTGAAGCACTATCGCATGCAATTTCAAGCCGCTCATCAGAGGGCGGCAGGCAGGGCGTTGCCAAGAGAGCTGAACTGCGTCAATCGGAACCGAAAGACCTTCGACGTTTCATTCGCGGAGACTTGGACACGATCGTCATGATGGCGATGCAAAAGGAAGTAGATCGCCGATATGCGTCGCCAAAGGATTTGGCCGATGACATCGTTAGGTTTTTTAAGAGGGAACCTTTGCTCGCGCGCCCCGACTCTAGCGCCTATCGCATTCGGCGTTTTGCTGAGAGAAACCGCTTGGGCGTGGCGGTTGGCACGCTGGTCATTATCGCAGTGTTCGGAGCATTGTTTGCCGTAAGCTACGGAAAACATGTAGCGGAAGCGGCTTTGGCAGAAAAGTCTCAATCCCTCGTGGAAAGAGACGCCGCGTTTGACAAAGCAGAAGAGTTGCGGCTACTGGAGAGTCACCAGCGATCTCTAGCAGAAAAGAGACTCGGGTTGGCAGAGGCGCGCCGCCTTACCGCGACTGCCTACAACTGCCTTGCTTCGGACGTTGTGTTGGGGCTGCTGCTGGCCCGCGAAAGCATTCATCTGCAACAAAGCCAAGGCAACGGCGAGATGCCGGAAGCTCAGGCGATCCAATTCATGATCGATACTCTGAAGCACCATGGCGGAACGCTCAGATATGAATCGGACGAGCCGATCGCTTTTCTGGAACGAGTTCCGAATCGCGGTGCGATCGTCGTCGGTACACGGTCGGGCGAGCTTCGAGTGATTGCAATTTCGCCGAATGACACGTTGGAAAATATAGAATCGTCGTTCAAGGTGAATTCGACGGTCGACCGCGTTGCCATCGCAAATAACGGTCGTTATCTCGCATGTCTCGGCCAAAGAGACAAAGAACGCGTGATGAACGCGATGGACTTGAATTCTCATTCGCAGACACAACGTCACATTCGATCTGGATACGGGGATCACGACAAGATTGTTTGGTCAAGCGACTCTGCGAATGTCTTAGTGTCTCGGGCTGGTGGGGAGATATCGTCCCTAGCTTTCGATGGTGAAGAGCTTAGCCCGGCATCTGTGATATTCAAGGCGGAGGATGTTGATGGTCTAATGGGTGGACTAGATGTCTGCATTGTTGCAACGACGCCACTGTTGGTTGCTGCCCTGGGCACTCAATCTGTCAAGGTGCATCGACTTGAAGGGCGGAATGCGGAACTATTGACCGACTTTCGTGACGAGAGTTTTTTCCCTCAACAAGCCATCGCTTCGGGCGACGCAAGCAGCTTTGCGATATGGGGATTCACGGATGTGCATTGTTTTTTTGACAAGGGCGAACGCGGGTACTCTAAGCCACTCGCGAAACTAGCTGTTTCCCCGTATCGCTCCGATCGCGACATGAACAGAATTACGGTCGTATCTTACATGAGTAATGACGAGTTCTTAGTCGTTGGAACAAGCGAAGGAGATCTGCTTGCGTGGTCGCTGGTAAACATCGATGATGAAAATGTGGCGCCATTGTTCAAGTCGCATGTGTCAGGAGCCGTAACTTGCCTCGATTATGATGACGCAACACGGTGCATCGTTGCAGGGACAACCCAAGGGAAACTATACGCTTGGGTAATCGACGAAATAATTGGGGCCCGCACTACTCCCAATGTCATCTTACAAGCACACCCCGGTCCCATCCAAGACATCAAAATCATTTCCGAGGAAGGAATCCTAGTGTCGACTGATGATCACTACGTGCGCAAATTCCGTTTGAACGCACCCGTTCCCAGTGAGCTTGATGAGCAAAGCTATTTCGGACCATATCGCACAGATTTCTCGCGCGTTCGCGCTCCGGCAATCCAAGCCGCAATTCCGATTCAAATGTCAATTCCCGACTACAGCCTGTCATCTAGCGAAATCTATTTCACAGACGGCGACAGGTGGATTCAAAATACGGCGACAGGCGACCGCGACCAAAACGATGTTGCACTGCAAAACAATGCAGGATTCCCGTACGGTGCTGTTCGTGTTGATGGTCATCAAGGCTTGTTGGAGTGCTGTCTGAGTAAGCGTCCAACGCCCACAAACGCGGCCTTCGCAGTTACACGCAACAACGAGTTCACGTGCAAGATGAAAACGCAGGAACCGGCAACCTGGATTGTTGAGTCTTCAGCTCATTCGAAGGTGCTAGAACCGGTGTTGTCGTTTCCTTTTGGGGCAAACTTACACATCAGACTGGGCCACCCAATTCTTTGGAACAACTGGCTTCTTCGCGGTAGCGAATTGTGGGACATGTCGTCGTCAGAGTACGCGCCAATTCAACTTGGCATCGAGAGCGTAGATAAAGGTGTGGGCCTAGCATTTAGCTCTGACAGGCAGTGGCTTGTTGTGAATGACATGCAAGACAATTGCGTTGTCTGGAAGCTGTCGACGATTAGTCATGACATCGTTCCATTCGCCAAGTTGCCCGAGTTAGCTCTCGGATTTAGCCCAGCCGGCGATTTGGTCACATTGCGTGAAGACAGAATCAACCTATGGATCGCAAGCGAGGATGGCTTCCCAAGAGAGCCCACTTTAACGATCGATCGTGTGAAAGATCCCCACCTCATAGTTTTCAACGACGATTCGTCCCGCATCGCGATCGTCACCAGACAATCTGAAGCAAAAGTGTGGAGCATCTCGAAGTCGACGTGTCATCTTCAATTCACTGCCAATAATGTCACAGCTGTGACATTTGCCAAAGACGACTCAGTCTTTCTCGGAACAAGCCATGGGAAATTAAGCCATTACGATTCCCATGGCCAACGGCTCAATCTCATAGATACATCTGTGGACCGCCCGATACATTCGGTTGCAGTCAATCCTGCAACAACTCACGCGGCCGCAGCCAGTGGTAGTGCAATTTTCCACTTCGATCTGCGTAACTCATCAGTGTTGGAGTTGCAACAAAACGCCTCAAACATTCGATCGATTGCTTACTCGCACGACGGGCGCTGGCTAGCGGCACTGCATGAAGGCGGCAGGCAGAATCTTTCGGTTTGGCCGGTTGATCTCGAGACTCTATTGACGATTGCTAGTGAGACAGCAGGTCGGGAGCTTACGGCAGAAGAACGCCAGACGCATCTTAAACTCGATTAACAAGCTTTCATCGCCAATATCGCGTTCACGAGTCGTGCCGGCTAGTTCGCTCGTCGATCATCAACTTTAGCTGAGATTTTGCCGCCCGCCATTCGCTATCTGCCGCTCCTTCGCTTAGACCGAGCACTCCAGCGACGCCTTTGAGAGTCATGCCCGCGAGAAAACGCATCCAGACTATCTGTGCGCCTTGTTCATCCAGAATCGCAAGTTCGTCGATCACATCGCTCAGTTCCCCGAAACCAAGGCCATATTGGCCACGGACCTGATCCAAAAAAGTGTCCAATGGCTCTGGAACTTCGCGTGTGCGAGTATCATCAGACGAGAATTGGAGGGACTCGTCCGCGACAATCTCAAGTACCACATCTGGAAGACGATTTAAATCACCGCCACGTTTGTTTGCTGACCTTGCCCGTTCATGCTCAATCAGCAATTGACGCATCGCTCGCAATGCTGTGAAGTAAAATAATCGCGAGTTCTCCGGATGCCTTAGTTCATCCCTTGCTACTAGCCGCAAAAACACCTCGTTTACCAATGCAGTTGGCTGCAGCGTGTGATTTGCTCGTTCACGCATCATTAGCCGTCGCGCTTGTTTCCTGAGTTCATTGAAGACTCTAGAAAACAGTTGGCTAGTCGCAGATTCGTCGCCCTGTGCCAAGCGATCAAGGAGTTGTGTGACGCTATGCTCTTCGCTCATCTACAGCTCCGTTGCCCTGGTCTTTTGTCTTCTGCAAATCTAAACAATTGTCGTCGCCAATGTCACAGTTGCCGACCGTCTGAAAGTACAAATCATCATTAGTAACGGCAGTTGCAGCAAGCACACAGGAGCCGATGTTCAGACTACGTCCGACGCAAAGCATGTGAATTTCGAGCAAGCGAGTCAGCCGTCGACTTGCCAAAGCCTCCAAACTTACCGATTCTGAGCTCAGATGATTACATGCCCCTCCCTCCTGCGCTGGCGTGCGGGACGAGATGAAGATGATGTGTCCGGGATTCCGGTGACAGCCTGCAAAACCAATATGCGATCGTGTTTCGGCGTACCGCCTCGTTAGTCTTCAGACACGGCACCGAAGGCCCACGTTGCTTGCTGTATCGCATCGTTGATCGCGGAGTACAATTCGTCCGAGATTTTCTGATAGCGGTTACTCTCGGAGCCGGATTCGATGTATAGATCATTCCACGCCCCCATCCCACCAAATACCCAAGCGTTATAGGCTGCTGCAAAGAGACGCCGGCCGATTTCTGGTTAGGAGTTGAGGCACATGAATTCAATATGGTCTGGGAATGAAATCGGTTGCAGCGTATCGAGGGCGTCCATCGCCGTTTGAAACCGACTGGCCCACGCGTCAAGTTGATGTTGCGCTGCGAACTCTTGCGTCGCAACTAGAGCAGTAACCAATCGCGAAGCGGCTACGTCTAGGTCTGGGCGAGGTGTGTGAGAGTGCTCGCTGGAGCCTTCAACACAACCATACGTGCCGGCCCAAATGCGCCTGTCAGGTGCACGTTGGTTGGTAACCTCCCAACGAGCCGTCCATATCTCGGTAGAAGACCCGGTTGATACGACAAGTCGCCAATCACCGCCACCACCCACGAACGCCGCCAGTTGATGATTGGGTACGTCGTTATCACTCTGCGGCAAAAAGGTAAGCCATGTTTGAACCGCATGGTTTTGCGAAAGACATTTCAACCATTCATTCGGATCATTCATTCGGATCTTTGTGGCGCTCGACTTCTCGGTACTTGCCGAACAGTCCCTTCTTAAGATCGACAAACCGCACCGAATCGCAGAATCTGAAGTCAGCGTGATTTGGGTAGAAGGTCTTTGGGCCAAAACATCCTGAGAGAACGCCATTCGCCGCCGACGTCAGTGTAACTAGTTGTGATAGTGTCCCAATCATTCAGTTTTGCTCCTGCCGAGTAACTCGTCGCTAGTCCGTTCATGCTAATAGGTGATCAATCTGAGCAGATTCACGATATCGAGGGGAGATGAATGGGACAAGCATCTTCAGATCTAGACGTCCATGGTCCGGCGAGCCTGTCGAATGTATTAGTCGCTGATTCTACGACGACTTAAGGATCACGACTCAGATAGGTGGGACGCCCATCGACGAACTCAACTGTTCCGGAAATGTAGCGGCACGGGCGTTGCGCAGGACAGACCGAGTCGTCGCAGCCCCATGGTGAAGGTCATCTCAATGTTTGACAGTCGCTGCGAAGTGTTGAGAATGCTGGTAGCACAAATGCTTTTCATGAAAGAAACTCTCATGTCAGTCGCCCACACCAGCAGAATCCAGATTGCCAAGCACGAAGGACCGCACCGAACCGCACGGATTGAAGGATTTGACGAACCACTTCACTTCGGCATTCATGGTGGTATCAAGCACTTCTATCAAGAGAAGTACGGACGCGAAATCATTGGTCCCGAGTATCCAGCCACACTTGATCACATGATTGCCGGTGTCGCCGGATGACTGCTCGGCACCTTCGGAGCCGCACTGGATGTGCGGGAGATCAAGTCGGCTGAAAATCTCATGGCAGATGTTGAAGGAGATATCGAGGAAGTCGACGGTGTGCTGAAGATCACGAAGATTCATCTTCGCTACCGACTTAAGATTCCTGTAGGGACTCGTGATAAAATGGATCGAGTGTTGGCGACGTACTCGGAGAAGTGTCCAGCGTATCAGAGTGTCAAAGGCTGTATTGAGTGCAACTGGGACGTCGAGGCCACGGAGGAGTAAGGTAACTCGCACCTTGTCTGCCTACGAGTCCCGCTCGCACATCTTCACGCATCCATCCAGAAGTTCCGACGATTCTCAATCGAGATATTGTGCAGCTTCTCATTGGCTCCCGGCTGTAGTTGTTTGGGAAGCTTGATGTTCCAATGGTCGACAACCAACCGACCCCATGCCGTCGATGAGGCAGCATCTACGCAGTCTAAGGCCGCAGTACCATCTGAAAACTACGGACGAATCGTCTGATAGAAGGTGCATAAAGTCGCAAGAAAGCCGTTCGGAGGGTTGCGTGCAGGGCGACATCGGGCACAAAATCCCTTTCCGTAGAAAAGTTACGAGCCGACTGAGTCAGGTAGCGCAGGAGCATCTTCGACAGTGGAATCAAACTGTTCGTCCGAGGCCTCGTCCGCGGGGAATTTTGAAGCCCCACATCCGGGCGCGAAAAACATGCCGCGTTGGGAAACCGGCAAGTTGATCGAGACGCCGACATTCACCTGGAAGAACTGGTTCGCGCTTCTCGGTCCGGGCTTGCTGATGGGTGGCGCGGCGATCGGCGGTGGCGAGTGGCTAGTTGGCCCCAAGGTGACCGCCGTCTATGGCGGAGCGCTGTTGTGGTTGGCGACGCTGTCCGTGCTCGGCCAGGTGATTTACAACATCGAAATCAGTCGATACACGCTCTATTCAGGCGAGCCGATTTTCACCGGAAAATTTCGCACGTTGCCGGGACCTCACTTTTGGTTGCTGGCATATCTGCTTTTCGATTTCGGTTCCGTGTTCCCGTACCTGGCCGCGAACGCAGCGACGCCCGTCGCGACGTTGATCAAAGGGGGCGTCGTGCCGCAGCCCGAAGAAATTGCCAGCGACTTCTGGTTAATGAAGGGGCTGGCTTACATTATCTTTATCGGTGCGCTAGTGCCTCTGCTATTTGGCGGCAAAATCTACAACTCGCTGAAAGCGGTGATGACGTTTAAAATCGTCGTCGTTTTCGCCTTTCTGCTGTTCTTGGCCGCGTTCTTTTCGACTCCCGATACCTGGGTTGAGATCATGACGGGATTCTTTAAGTTCGGCAGCGTTCCGATCGAAGTCGCGGATGCGCCTACCGTGCGAGGCAGCAATGTTGACAACATCTTCGTTTCACTGGCCGAGGGTCGTGGGTTTCCCGACATTGACTTCACCTTAATCGGTTTCATCGCTGCGCTTGCCGCGATCGCCGGTTCCGGCGGCCTGTCCAACACGCCCGTCAGCAACTATACGCGAGATCAAGGTTGGGGAATGGGTCACCATGTTGGTGCGATCCCCAGCGCAATCGGCGGTCAGAACCTGGAACTGTCGCACGTTGGTTGCGTCTTTGAGGTCAATGAAGAGTCGCTCGTGTGGTGGCGCAAGTGGTATCGGCACGTCATGCGGGATCAACTTGCCGTTTGGCTCCCGGCGTGTTTCATCGGCCTGGCATTGCCCGCCATGTTATCTGTTCAGTTTCTGCCGTATGGCACACAAACGGATAGCTGGACCTCGGCCGTCATGACTGCTGGCGGAGTGCAAGATAGCGTAACCGCAGCATCGGGAGTGGGCTTGGGCAAGTTCTGCTGGTTTATGACAATTTTCTGCGGGTTCCTGGTGCTTGCCCCGACCATGTCGACGTCCGCCGACGGTATCATCCGTCGCTGGGTCGATGTGTTTTGGACCAGCAGTGGGCGGATGCGGAAAATGGACCCCAAGGCGATCAAGGTCGTCTATGTCCGCGTACTTGTGGGATACTCAGCCTTCGGTCTCCTCATGCTGTCGCTCGATCCGGGAGCCTTAATTCAATACGCCACGATGTGTTTCAACATTGCCCTGGGATTCAGTTGCTGGCACACGATCGTGATCAACTCAACCTTGTTGCCGCGCGAGCTGCGGCCCGGCTGGTTTATTCGAATTGCCTTGTCCCTGTCCGGCGTGTTTTTCTTGTTGCTCGGTTCACTGAGTGTTTACAAACAAACTGGCCCCGTGGTGCTGGCGATTATTCTGAGCATTGTCGCCATACTGTTGTTTCTTCTGATCTTCCTGGCACGGCGAGCGGCGGCGGAAACTTCTTGACACGCGTCGCCGGCTGCATCACGTCGAATTGTTTTCGCGACACGATTCAACTTGTCTTACAGAATTCGACGGCCGTTAGCGCATAGACCAATGCGACCCGAACCAGTTCATCAGCGGCGACTTCCTCGTGCAGCGTATGTGCCCCTTTTGCATCGGGACCGTGAGTGATTGCCGGGATGCCAGCACGATTGACGAATTCGTTACCGTCATCGACGAATGGTTTGGCACCAATCGACAGTGTGTTGCCGGTCGCCATTTGATGTGCTGATTGGAACGCCGCGACGAACGGCTGCGAAGTATCGATCTCATAAGCATCGCGAGCCACCTGAAAGCGCCCTTCGATCTGCACTCCCCACCGTTCAGCGACCTCGGCGAGAATCTGCCGATACTGATCTTCTGCGTCTTGCATGACAGTGCCGGGCAACCAGCGCCGCGTACCCGCGAGGGTGCATTCGATCGGTGCTTGGTTATAGATTTCGCCTGCTGTGATCTGTCCGACGAACAGGCTCTCGCGTCCCGCCAGCGGATGCGAGAGTTGCTTCAGTTCTTCATCCAATTCCGCAAAGCGTTGTACAACTTCGGCAGCAGCGCCGATAACGCTCGGCTGTTCGCTGCCGCCAAGTACTTCATGAACGGGGTCTCCTGCGCGTGTAATCTTCACATTCAACACCGACAAACCGCGGCCGATTATTGGCAATGGATCGGCCAGGTACTCCGGCAGCAACACGGCATCGCCAATATAGCCTTCATCGATTAAGCCATTGACATGAGTCCCGTCGCCCCAAGGCGTTTCATGAAGGTCATGGGCCGTCAGCAGAACCGCGCCGGCCGTCAACAGGCCCGTCTCGCGCAACGCCCGCATCGCCTCGACACAAGCCGCGATACCGCCCTTCATGTCCGAACAGCCGCTGCCATACAACAAACCGTTCTCGACTCGCGGCGGGACAAACGGCAAGTGTACCGTATCGAGATGCCCGTTGAACTGCAACGTCTTGCCCGGCTGTCCGCTTTCGTAGCGTGAAACAACGGCGGGGGCCTCCGGCCAACCTGCCGGTGGTCGCTCGACGGAGAACTCCTCTGCTTGCAGGATTTCGTCCAATCGATTCAACACATTTGCTGCCGAGCGTGTTGGGCTGGGAACTTCGACCAACCTGATCGCAGTATCCAGCAACCGATCATACTGAATCGCTTCGGCCAGTTCTTTCGTGACGTCTTGCATAGGAAGTCTCTTTCGATGTCTCGGATTCTCTTGATTCGCGCAGTATGTTATGCCCGGTTGTGAATCGAGATGAAAGCAGACAACGGTGATCAAGGGCAAAAAGTGATTGATGCCACGTGTCAGTCGCATATACTCGGAGGGAATTCTGCCCCCGACCTGTGATCCCAGAGAGGACACCTGATGCGTGCTTCTTTTTCCGCAAAGCTGCTATCCGTGTTTTCTGTCGCAGCGGTTTCACAATTTGCGTTGATGGCCGCCGACGAGGATCGTTCCTTTGACATCAACAAACGTATCCCTTGGACTGACTCGCGAATCAAGGGCACCCCTGATCCGCCGCCGCCATACCGGACAACCGTGGCGTTCCCCAACTTGAAGTTCGAGGAACCACTGGCGATGACATCCGCGCCGGGAACGGATCGGCTGTTCGTCGTCGAACGATATGGAAAAGTCCGATCGTTCCCGAACCAACGCGATGTTCGACAAGCCGACGTGCTATTAGACCTTGGCAAGGAGAAGCCCATCTACGGCTTGGCCTTTCATCCGCAATTCGCTGCCAACGGCTACTTCTATATCACCTATCACGTCGACCCCAGCAAAGAAACTTTGCGCGGAACGCGAGTGTCACGATTCCAAGTTCATCGCGGCGATCGGCTCAAGGCCGATTCCAATTCAGAGCAAGTCATCTTTGAATGGCGATCCGGTGGCCACAACGGTGGCTGCTTGAAGTTCGGACCCGATGGATACCTCTATATTGGCACGGGCGATTCGAGCGGCATTGCGGATCAGCTTCTAACTGGGCAGGACATCAGCAATGTGTCGGGAGCGATCTTGCGTATCGACGTCGACGAAGCGAAAGAGGCGAATGCGTATGCTATTCCGTCAGACAATCCGTTTGTGGCGAATGACGAGGCACGCGGCGAGATCTGGGCCTATGGCTTGCGCCAACCGTGGAAGTTCAGTTTCGATCGCGCTAACGGCGATCTGTGGACAGGCAATGTGGGACAGGATCTGTGGGAACAGGTTTTCCTGATCGAGCGAGGCGGGAACTACGGCTGGAGCGTAATGGAAGGTAGTCATCCGTTTCGACCCGAGCGCCCTCGCGGCCCTTCGTCGTTCGTCGCACCAGTCGCCGAGCACGATCACGCCGAGTTTCGATCGATCACCGGCGGGTTCGTTTATCACGGCTCGAAGTTGCCGGAGCTAAAAGGCGCGTACATCTACGGGGACTACGACACCGGAAAGATCTGGATGCTTCGCTACGACCGCCAGTCGAAGCGAGTCTCGGATCATCGCGAGCTATTCGATTCAACGTTGCGTCTGGTCGGGTTCGCAGAGGATCATCACGGCGAGTTATATCTGGTCGACCATATGCGAGGTTTAATTTTCGAGCTGGAGACGAATCCAAACGTTGGCCGACAAGCAGACTTCCCGCGTAAGCTGAGCGATACTGGACTGTTCGCATCGACAAAAGATCATCAACCAGCGGCGGGAGTGATTCCGTATTCGGTGTCGGCGCCGCAGTGGACCGATGGAGCGACCAAGGAACGCTTCCTGGCTTTGCCCGGCGAATCAAAGATTGAATTCGACGGCATCACGTACCCGCAACCCGCGCCGGGCGCACCACATGGCTGGAAGTTTCCGGACGGCACTGTGGCGATCGAGACGTTGTCGCTGGAGCTTGCGCCTGGCAAACCGCGACGGCTGGAAACACGGATTCTGCACTATGAACAGCTGGCAGGAGGCGAAGATGTCGGCGATCAGTTTTGGCGAGGTTACACGTATGTTTGGAACGACGAACAAACCGATGCCATCTTGCTCGAAGATCCGCTTGGCAAGGACCAAGCGTTTACGATTCAAGACGCGTCGGCTCCCAATGGTAAGCGTCGACAGACGTGGCACTTCCCAAGTCGCACCGAGTGTACCGTGTGTCACAACATGGCAGCGAAGTATGTACTCGGAATCAACACGCTGCAAACGAACCGCGATCACGACTACGGTAACCTGACCGTGAACCAGATTGAAACGTTTCAGCATCTAGGACTGTTCACTGACAAATTGCCGTCGGATCCCATCGATTTGCCAAAACTGGTCGACTACCGCCATTCGTCACACGATCTCAATCAGCGAGCCCGATCGTACTTGCATGCAAATTGCTCGCACTGCCATCGCAAATGGGGCGGCGGCAACGGTGAGTTCCTGTTGCTGGGAACCGTCGAGTTGGAAGAGATGGGGATCTCGAATGTCAAACCAGCTCATGGCGGCTTCTATATCCCCGGAGCGAATGTCTTGACGCCAGGGGATCCGTATCGCTCGGTACTCTTCTATCGTGCGGCAAAGCTCGGCCCAGGACGCATGCCGCGGACAGGCTCATCCGTCGTTGATGAGGTCGGTTTGAAGTTGCTGCACGACTGGATCGCACAACTCCCGAAGGATACTCACGTCGATCCGGCAGCGCCGTCCGGCAGCAAACTCGACGCGCGATTGTCGACCACCAACAGTGCTCTTCAATTGATGCAAAGTTTAACGGGCTCTTCCGATCAAGCGCTGCGGGCGCAAGTTCTGGCCAGAGTCAGCGAACAACCGGCTCACATCCGTGACCTATTCGAGCGATTCTTGCCCGAGGAACAGCGAACCAAGCGGCTCGGAAGCGTTATCCGACCCGAGGCGATTCTGGCGATGAAAGGGGATGCCGAACGCGGCAAAGCTGTCTTCTTCCAGACGAGTGGCGTGCAATGTAAGAGCTGTCACAAGATTGGCGGAGTGGGAACAGAAATTGGCCCCGACCTCAGTCAGATCGGCAAGAAGTATGATCGGGCGAAGATCCTCGAAAACATTTTACAGCCTTCCAAGGAGATCGATCCCAAGTATCGCGTTCATCTGGTGCAGACGGTCAGCGGACAGGTTCACAGCGGCCTGCTGATAAACAACGAACCCCGCGAGTTCGTGCTAAAAGATGCCAAAGGCAAGCTAATCAGCATTCCGTCGGCGGATGTCGAGCAAATGGCCCCACAGCAACAATCGATGATGCCGGATCTTTTGTTGCGAGACCTTACGGCAGAGCAGGTCGCGGACCTGATCACTTATCTCAGCTTGCTGAAGGCTAGTTGACCGAGAACTAAAGTTGGCAGCGACGAAGATTGGCTTGGCGGCACGATCGCGACAATGTTCGCGCTTCGCCAGAGCCGCACGCTCTTGCGAACGGTGGCTGTCCATCTGAGCGGATGGCTTCTTTCGCTCTTGTCGTGGCTTCACGCCAACGCGGTTCGAATCGCGTATATTCCGAGCAAGACAATGAATCCGACAACCCCGGCGTATTTGTGGTGTTCTAACATCGTGGCACCGGCCAACACTGCGGCGAAAGATCCCAGCGCGTAGCAGGTTAAGCCGCTAGATCGTACTGCTGCCAGTGCGAATCCAAACGCTGTGAATGCGAGAAACAGTTGGACGAGACCGAATTGAACTCTTGAGTCTGGCATAGCGGTTCGATCGTAGCACGTTCGCAGTGCTACGGCACAGCGACCGCGAACACTTACTTACTGATTCGACACGTGAGGTGGGGTTGCTCCAAGTAACACAGCAAGTTCCAACATCAGTCGTTCGACGGGGCTCATCGAGGCTCGTTCGGCGAGGACGCGGCGAGCGAGAGCCGGGTGATCGGTGATGATGTTGTCGACGCCTCGACTGATCATGACGGACATCGCAATCGAATCGTTTACGGTCCAAACGAATACCTGCTTCTGCTTTCGATGGGTCGCTTGAATGAAGGCAGGAGTTGCGACCTTCGTGTTGACCGCAAAGAAGTCGGCGTCGGCGCGAGTCAAGTCGCCTACCGCAACGGCGGTCAGTAAGCCGACACGCCAATCAGGTCGAAGTTGTTTGGCCTTTCGGATACCGCGCGATTCAAGGGACATGAGGACGACATCTCGCTGCATTTGATGTTGTTCGACGAGGTCGATAACGCGTTGTTCCAGATCTTCGTCATGACCGTAGTACTTCAGCTCGATGTTTAACATGGAGCGCCCTCGACAAGTCTCAAGAACTTCGGCCAGCGTTGGTACTCGTTCGCTCGCGAAACTCGGGTCGAAGTAACTGCCAATATCGATGGATTGCAATTCCGCTGCGGTGGTGTCCCAGATCTTTGTGTCGACACCGGAAACTTTCTTCAGATCGCTATCGTGGGCAACGATTACAACGCCGTCTTTCGTTTCTTGCACGTCGATCTCGACCCAATCCGTTTGATCAGCGATCGCTTGGCGAACGGCGGCCAGCGTGTTCTCCGGTGCCTTTCCGGAAGCGCCGCGATGTGCCGTAATTTGGACATGATCTTCCAACTGGATGCCGTGAATTGCATGAGAGCCGACGCTAATCGCAATGACGCAACCGATCGTAAGAGCAGCTGCTATTCGACCTCGCGTCAGATGAACGGAAGTGCCGCCGCCGCTTGGCAATGCCAATTGGACTGGCCGTTGGTCGCCGTTGGGAATTGTTAGGTAGAGTCGAATCAGTACGATCGAAAACGAAGTAACCGCGACCGCGTTCGTCAATAGATTCAGCAACGTCCACACGAGTAGAAGGAGCCCAACGGCGAGGACTGCACTCCAAAGTGATACCGTTGCCCACCTCACCATAAGCTGACCGACCGACACCACCACACTCGTCAAAAATGTCGAAGCGATGGCATTGCAGATTAACCAACCTGAGATCCATGAGGCGATGCGAAACCGGTGTCCCTTAGCAAGACGGTTGCTGGCTGCAAGGCATTCAGTCGGAGGCCGGTTCTCGAACAGAAACAGCTGCAGTGCGAATACCGAGCCGGCGAGAAGACGCAACAAAACAAAGGACATTACGCCGAGTACGCCGCCGATCAAGGAGGCAGCAATCCAAAATATCGGTGGTTTTTCAGTCAAGTAAAAATTGATGTCATATTCGGTGAGCAGCGCGAAGTAAATCGCTTCTGCGGCGAGGACGAAAGGCAATGCAACGAACAGTACGCGCGCAACCAATCGCCACGTGATCTGGAAAATGCCGGCTGCCCGAGAGGCAGTGAAACGCAACGACGAGACCGTTCCGATACTTCGCCCCTGGGATGTTGATAGAACAATCGTCATCAGCGAGGCTTGTCCGATCGCAAGAATCGCAACCATTCCACCTCCTACAACGATCGCCGCCAACCATCCAATTGGATGCAGCAAGAAGGAGGCGATGTCTGCGTCCGCTAGAAAACGACGACGGGAGAATGCGAGAAACGCATTAAATGCCAAGCCGATGAGCGGGGTGAGTAATGCGAACGCCACTCCTTTCATCACGAGATCGGTCAACAGTAACGCACGCCAATTCGCGCGAAAGTCATTTAGCACCGTGCGAAACATAGGAAAAAATAACTTCCTCGATTAGCTGACATCGCCTTTCTGAAGTGATCTTCGGCGACTCACAAGCAAAAGAATAGCCGCTAGGGAACCTGTCGTGGAGGATTGCCCCGCAAGCAGATTCTAGCGATTAGGAGCTTCAAGATGGATACTACAAGATGTTAAGCTCGTACAAAGGGATGCGGTTCTTATTACTCAGTGACTACCTTCAAACATCCGACTTACGAAACGCAATGCGAACAAATACGTGACGACCCTCATTCTCACTCCAACTCCGCTGGAACTTGACACGCTCGAGCCCCTGTTGTCACCATCGGTGCGCGAGCTCGATGGGTGGTTCGAGCTTTGTGGGTTTGGGCCAGTAGCAGCGGCGGCCCGAACGATGCAGCTGCTTGCCAAGCATCAGCCAACACAGGTCATCTTGGTTGGCATCGCCGGAGGTCTGCAACCGAGCCTCGCGGTTGGAACCGCGCGATGTTTCCGACGAGTCGCGTGTGATGGCATTGGCGCGGGGACTGGATCGAGCCACAAGTCTGCAGGTGAAATCGGCTGGAAACACTGGGCACCAGTCAGCTCAGCCGGCAGCGCAGGACAGACGAGTCTTGGCGATGCACTTCCGCTTGCGCCCCAGTTGGTGGGGCCGAGTGAACTGGGTGGCGTGTTGCTGACAGTGTGCGCGGCGTCGGCCAACACATCGGATGTCGCGATGCGGCGGGAGCGGTATCCCGACGCTAGCGCGGAAGACATGGAAGGATTTGGCGTGGCGGTCGCGTGTCATTTCGGCGACGTCCCTCTACAAATCATCCGCGGCATCTCGAACCACGCTGGCGACCGGGATAAGAACAACTGGCGCATTCATCAAGCTTTGAACGCCGCGAGTGATTTGACTCTAAAGATCTTATCGACCTAACCGAACGTGCTTCTACGGTAAGTGAGGATACGAGTGGCGCAGCGAATTCATCTTGGGATTTCAACCTGTCCGAACGACACTTTCACTTTTCACGCGTTAATGACGCGTGAGGTTGACTGGCGCGGGCTCGATCTTGAGATCGAGTTGATCGACATCCAACAGCTGAATGATCGACTGTTTGCCGGTGACTTCGATGTCGCGAAGACAAGCTTTCACGCGGCGATGCTGTTAGCTAACAAAACGGTCGTCCTTCCGAGCGGCTCGGCGCTAGGGTTCGGTGTCGGACCGTTGTTGTTGGCTGCGAAAGCAGACACCCATCCGAGCGACCCGCATCAAGTGACGTTGTGTCCCGGGCAACATACGACCGCTTCGTTGCTGTATGCGCTTTTCTATCCAAAGAAGACTCGCGTTGAGCACGTTGTTTTTTCCGAGATCATGCCGAAGCTTCAGCGACACGAAGCAGACTTCGGCGTTTGCATTCACGAAGGTCGTTTCACCTGGCAAGAACAAGGACTCGGATTGGTGGAAGACCTTGGCACACGTTGGGAGGCGGAAACGAGCTGCCCGCTGCCTCTTGGCGGGATCGTCGCGCAGCGGCATCTACCGCCGAAGGTCATCGCGACGGTTCAGGCCGTGATTCGAGACTCGCTCGAATTCGCGCTGGCCGATCGTGAAGCGCCGATTCCGACGATGCAAAAGTATGCCCAGGAGTTTGAAGACGACGTGCTCATGAAGCATGTGGATCTCTATGTTAACGATTGGACTCTCGACCTGGGAGACACGGGGTGTGAGGCGTTAACACTTCTCTCGGAGCGAGCCACGGCGGTTGGTTTGATCGAGCGTGGAAGCGCGACGATTGAAGTGTTCGCCGGTGCTTTTTGAGCGTGTTGGCAGGAACATAACAGTACGGTAGTTCGATCGATTTCGACGAGTTCTATCGGTTGTATCGAATTGGACAAACTGCTTGTAACCGTAACAGCCCACACAGGCGGAATCGTTTGGCAAGATCAGGATAACTTGCTTCGCCGTTGCCGATGGTTCAATGCTATCAGCTCATAGGTTCGCTTGTACTTCTCCGACGCAAAAAGAGAGTGGTAGTCGCGAAACGGGTTCAAGCTGGCGGGGTGCAGCCGAGACCATCTAGTTCATACGGCCACTGACTCAATCACGGAGGATGATACGAGCAATGGGTACAGCAACCATTCTGTTGGTGGTAGCGGGCGTCGCCCTAGCTGACGTTCTTCCGCGCGAAGAAGTCGAAAAGCAAGATTCGACATTTCAAGAACTGTGGGAGACTGAGTTCACTTGGAAGTTTGACGATCTTCCATTGAACGGTGGCGTGGCGAGTGATCGCATCCCCTACTCCGGCTACATTTATCCCGATAATGAGGGCGGGACCAGTGACTCGCTACGTAAGTATGATCGGGCGTTCAACGGTGGGCGATTGCTCGCAGCAGATCACGAAAAGTGGGATACGACTGCGTTCAAAGAGCCCGTCGATGGGTTCTTTGGAAAGCTGTTCAAAATCGAAGAGACGCCCGACTGGTATGGCCATTGTAACGGGTGGACCTCTGCGGCGATTCGACACGCCGAACCAGTGAACAGTGTCATCAAGAACGGAGTGACCTTCTCGCCCTCCGACATTAAAGCGTTGTTGGCTGAACTCTACATCTACAACGAGCATGTCGTGCTGGCGGGCGAGAACGAGGAACCGATCGGAGCCGCAGCATTCCACGCACTCATTACGAATTGGATCGGTCGTGGTGATCATCCGCTAGGTATCGAAGCCGAGCCGGGTGAAGAGAAGTGGAACTATCCAGCGTACGCGTTTGCCGCGTCGGCCGCCAAGCATTCGCCACGTCGGGTCGAAGTCAACATGAACGTTGTCTACGCGTCAGATAGTCATGCGGAATGGGACGAGAGCCCACGCATTGAAGAGGTGAAGTATTTCCATTACATGTTGGATCTGGATGCGAGCGGAAAGATCGTCGGTGGATACTTCTTTCGCGACAGCTCAGCGATCGACATGCTCTGGGTGCCGTTAAGCCCGAAAGAACCGGGCGAGCACGGTAACGAAATCGGCAACCCCTATATCAAAGCCAAGGAAATTCTATCGTTATGGCGCGAGTCAGTGCCTAGCGAAAGCCGAGCAGCCTGGCTGAACGTTGATCCAACAGAGATCATCGATCGCGATCGCTTGCAATCACCAGTTGTCGAGGTTGTCGTCACGGAAGATGAAGAGTCAGAGTCAATCGAGCTCGAAGTGCCAACTTGCGTTGTACCGCGAAGATTCTCCACGATCGGCTCCACACTTTCACGATCGGGCAATTGCTACAGCGCCGATCAACAACGCATGACACAAAGTTTTGACGAGTTGCTTGGTCGCCAAACAACCGACATGGCGTCACGCCGAACAGAAAGTTCGCTGGTTCGTTGAGTCACTCGGCACCGGCCAAATCACGGACAGTAGCAGTGGCCAGACAGCCCGCCGTGGCTCCGCTGCCGAGATCCGTTTGAATCTTTATTTGCTGCGAGATCTGACCCGTCGCATCGGCTGTAAAAGCCACCGGGATAAAGTGCAACTGCTTGGCCGCGTCACTTGGCGGGTCGAAGGTGAAGCAACCGTCTTCGCAATCGATCTTGAGAATTCGAAATGGTCGCTTGCCTCGCACGATCAGTTGTTTCTTAACGGTTTGTCCCGGTTCCAGCGTGCCGAGGATTAATGAAGCCGGGCTGACCGTGAGCGGTGATACGATGCTGCCCTGGACGAGGACCGGAATCGACTTTGATCGTTGATCGTCTGTAATAATGGTCAGCTGATCTTGGAAGTAGCCGGACGGAGCTGCTTCGGTCAATCGAACGAGCATGTCGTACGAAACCCGACCGTTGCCTCGCGCAGTTTCGGACAACGTAACTTCAAAGTGTTCGTTCGCACTCCGAACATCTGTGATCTTCCAATCGGAACGGCCCGCGTAGGTCACAGTCAGCGTCTTCTCGGCCGGAGAGAACTGATCCACTTCACCGAAATTCACCTCACCCGGATCGAATACAACGTCACTGCGAATGTAGCCATCGACGCTCAATTGGACTTCGGCATAGTACGGCTTGTCGAAGACGACCGTGACCGTCGCGCCCTTCTGTCCGAGGAAGGATCGAGTGTTGTACTTGGTGACGATCTGCGACTTCTCAAATGTCCTGAGATCGCGTTTCGTGATCGTGGGTGAAGTGCAGCCGCAGCTGCTTCGCACGCTAGCGACTCGCAGCGGCTCTTCGTACAGATTCTCGAATTCGAACGAGAACTCGGCTTTCGCACCGCGGGCAACCGACCCGAAGTCGTGCGTTGTCGTTTTAAACATCTTCTTGGCCCATTCTTGAGCCGACACGTCGATCGAACCCGCGCAGATTGCCAGCGCCAGCATCGACATCAAAACAATAGTCCGACGGTTCACAACAACTTTCCCCTACACTGGAATCCGTTCGATAGTTTCACAATCACCTTCGTACCTGGAGACCCGCGTCCCCAACGAGATTGGCTTCGCAACTACTGACAGCGTAACGGTTTCGATCCGCAGCGTACGGACGGCGGCGGATTCTGTCAACTTTTCCAATTCGATGGATAAGTCGGCTTATTCCGATTCTTCGGCTTGCGGGCACCTGTTTGTTCAGCGTCTTCGCCGGAAGTTGCGGTCAAAAAATGTGGAATCCAGCGCATTCGCGTCCCAGATCGAATCGCCACGAATGCGACGTGTCCCAGCAGTCTCGTGATTCACCGGAAGGCTTCAGTTAGTTACGATGGCGTTGAAGCAAAGTGCTTACCTACCTTGTACTTAACTTGCGAGATGCTTGAGGAGTTGGCCCCGATGCTCAGTTACCTGCACGATTCCCACCTGCGGCGGATTCTCTGTTTGATGGTTGCGATCACCGTAACGCTGTGTGTGCCTTCGCAAAGCGTCGTGGCGCAAGACCAACCGGCTGCCGCGAATCAGGAGCCCATTGAAAACCCCTTCGCCCGGCGAATCAGCATCCCCGATTTTCCAAAAGGCATGCAGTGGCTAAACACCAGTAAGCCGCTTACGAAGGAAGACTTAAAGGGCAAGTTCGTCGTCCTCGATTTCTGGACGTACTGCTGCATCAACTGTATCCACATTTTGCCGGAATTGAAAAAGCTCGAACAGGCCTACCCGAACGAGCTTGTTGTGATCGGAGTCCACTCGGCAAAGTTTGAGGCGGAAAAGAAGACCAAGAACATCGAAGAAGCGATTTTGCGCTACGAGATTGTGCACCCAGTTGTCAACGACGCGGAGCATCGCGTCTGGGACATGTTTGGCGTTCGCAGCTGGCCGACCGTTTTGATGATCGACCCCGAAGGCAACGCCGTCTGGGGGACTGGAGGAGAAATCGAATTCGAGACGGTCGACGAAATACTCAAGGCTGGAATTCCATATTATGCACAGCAAAAAACGCTCGACCGAACGCCGATGAAGTTCGACTTGTTAGCCGACAAGCAAGATCCGACACCGCTGCGCTTCCCCGGCAAAGTTCTCGCCGACGAGGCCAACAAGCGACTCTTTATCGCAGACAGTAATCATAACCGTATCGTCGTAGCATCCCTCGACGGCAAACTGATCGACACCATTGGGTCGGGGGCGATCGGTCACGATGACGGCAGTTACAGCAAAGCCTCTTTCGATCATCTTCAAGGCATGGCGATTGTTGGCGAGACGCTCTACATTGCCGATACTGAAAACCACTCGCTGCGGAAGGTCGACCTGAAGAAGAAGGTCGTCACGACGATTGCTGGAACCGGCGTGCAACGACGAGGTTCCTGGCCTGGGATGGAAGGCGTCGAACTAGCAAGCGATCTGCCTCAGCGATTCGTTAGCAAGCCGCTTGAAACTGCTATCAACAGCCCTTGGGCTTTGTGGGTCCACAAGGATTCGCTTTACATCGCGATGGCAGGGCCGCATCAGATTTGGAGCATGCCGCTCGACGAGTCCGAAATCGGTCCGTTCGCCGGCAACGGTCGAGAAGACATCGTCGATGGTCCGCTGCTTCCGCCCGTCCCGTATCAGGAAGGTTACTCTTCGTTCGCCCAGCCGAGCGGACTAGCATCCGATGGCAAGTGGCTCTTTGTCGCGGACAGCGAAGGCAGCTCAATCCGAGCGGTCCCATTCGACTCAGAGCAACAAGTCCGCACGGTCGTCGGAACGTCGGAACTGCCACACGGTCGGCTGTTTGAGTTTGGCGACATTGACGGAACGAAGGACGAAGTACGGCTCCAGCACTGTCTCGGCGTTGCCTATCACGACGGCAAGATCTACGTCGCAGATACCTACAACAACAAAGTCAAAGTCGTAGACGCCAAATCGGGCGATACCAAGACCATTGCTGGCACTGGCGAACCCGGTTTAGCAGACGCACCAGCTCAGTTCGACGAACCCGCCGGCATCGCGTACGCCGCCGGGACGCTCTTCGTCGCGGACACCAACAATCACCTGATCCGAACGATCGATCTAGCCACTGGAAGCGTCCGACGGCTTGAGATTCAGGGTCTAACTGCCCTGGCCAAATAAGCCAAGCCAGCTTCTCGACCCCCAACCGAGGTCACTGATCCGAAATGCATTCTTTCGTTTCGATGGTGTCACCCTGGTGTAGCGATGTTGGGCTGCAACTCGTGATTCTGTCGAGTAGGATGGTTCCGGAAAGTTTTTGGGAGACGTTCTAGAGATCTAACGAGACGTGCGATATGACGCATCCACTCAACTCTTCGCACGCGCGTGAGTTGATAAAAGCCGCCAAGACTGGCGACCGAGATGCCATGGGCGAACTGCTAGGTGCGTACCGCTCCTATCTCCGGGCAATCACAGAAGCGGAAATTGACGGGGCACTCAAGGCTCGTGTGGACTCGTCAGACATCGTTCAACAAACGTGCTTGTCGGCGATTCAGAAAATCGGCGACCTTGACGGTTCGAACCAAGGCCAATTTGTTGCATGGCTCAAGAGAATCCATCTGAGGAATGTTCAGGACGCCATTCGTCATAACAGGGGCACGGAAAAGCGCTCGATCTCGAAGGAGCAACAACTACAGAATTCGAGTTCCGCGCCGCGAGAGCCACCACACCCTCTCGGGGACACACCGAGTCAAAATGCTATACGGCGTGAGTCGACTGACGAGCTCAAGACAGCACTAGCGCGACTGCCAGAGGATCAGCGTGAAGTCGTGCAACTCCGCTGTTTCGAGGTATGGGAGTTTCAGCGAATTTCCGAACATCTTGACCGGACTCATGATGCTGTCGCGTCGCTGCTTAAACGTGGCCTTCGGAACCTCAGAAAGTACTACAACACGATCGATCCTGAAGGCTGAAGTTGCTGATTTGCGGATCGTCGCGTGATCCCACCACCAGACTACGGAGATATTCTGACAAAAGCGTAAATCGGGCCGCCCGATTCGGAACTCTTTCGAGCCCTTGTAGGAAGAGGCCGAGATTTGCGAGTTCCTTCCGAGCCACGCCGAACAGGATTGACGATGAACGATGAAGCAACGAGCGACGCTGACCGCGAGCAGCAACTTAACCGAATCATTGCGGACTATGCGTTCCGAATCGATGCGGGAGAGCAGGTCGATCGCGCTGCGCTGCTAGGGCGATACTCCGATCTTGCCGATCAATTGTCCGAGCATTTCGCGGATCTAGATGCGGCCGAAAGGTGGCGCCAGCTGGCTCAGCCGGACAACGCACTCCTCGATACCGACGTTTACCGCACCATGAAGGCGACAACTCCGTCACCTGACGCGCCCGCCGAGCTGTTCTCCGATTCGGCGATGCCGTTAGATCAACGGTCGGGCGACGCTCCGTTCGGTCGTTACCAGGTTGAGAAGACCTTGGGCTCAGGGGCAATGGGAGAAGTCTATCGTGCGCTGGATACAAAGCTGCAACGCCAAGTGGCACTCAAAGTTCCTAAGCGTGAGCAGAACTCGAATACAGAACTGATGGAAAGGTTCCTGAACGAGGCTCAATCGGCGGCCAAGCTTAGTCATCGAAACCTCTGCCCCGTCTACGACACCGGAGCAATCGATGGCTGCCATTACATCACGATGGCGCTGGTCAAGGGCAAGCCACTTTCAGCGTTCATTCAACCGGATCGAGAGATAGCCCAAAGGACCGTTGCTCATCTCGTTCGCAAACTCGCCTTGGCCCTCACGGCGGCCCACAAGGAAGGTGTGATTCACCGCGACCTGAAGCCCGACAACATCATGGTTGACCAGCATAGCGAGCCGGTCATCATGGACTTCGGGCTGGCGCGTCAACTCGGCGGGAAAGACACCGAACGACTCTCCGTAAATGGAGCTGTTATCGGAACTCCGGCCTATATGGCACCGGAGCAAACGCTTGGAGACACGAGCCACGCGAGTGATATCTATAGTTTGGGAGTCATCTTTTACGAGTTGCTGACTGGGAAGCTGCCGCTCAAGCTCAGTGGATCGCTCACCGAGATCGTCATGCAAATCTCGGGGTCTGAACCGTGCGAGCCAACTGAACTGCGACCTGATCTCGATTCGCGACTACGGGAGATCTGCCTGAAGATGATGGCGAAGCAGATCGAGGATCGTTACGACTCGATGGAAGACGTAGCTGCCGCCCTAACCAAGTACTTAAAGAGTTCCAGTAAGCAGACGACAAGCGAAACCGCGACCGTCAAAAAGGACGACGAGGCACTAGCGCAATTGTTCGCTACCACGACGCCCGGCGCGCAGTCAACGCGAGCTACAACGACGCAATTGAAGCCTCCCGTGATTCCTCCACCGCGCAGCGATGCTACTCGTCTCAGTCATGTCCGAGCAAGTATCAGCGACGCATGGCAAAATGTTCCGCCGACGACTCGCTGGACAGCAGCGGCGGCAATGGCAGGGATGCTAATGGTGCTGGCAATTGTCATCTTCATCGACGGCGACAGGATTACGGTGCGAGTCGACATTGACGAGCAGCTTCTTGCCGATGGGACGGTCACGCTCACGGTCGCAAATCAAGAACTGGAGATCGCAGGGTTAGGAGAAACAATCAAGCTAAGACCGGGGACGCACCACTTTGAAGTTTTGCGCGGCGACAGCCGCATCAAAGCCGACGAGTTTACCGTCGTTAAGAATGGCGATAATGTCCTGCGAATTTCGATCCTTGATGGACCGGTGCCATCCTGGCCGCGCGGAACAACCACGGCGACAAGTCTGTTCGGTCCGAACGCGCCGTCGATTGCCAAAGCTACGTTTGATGAGGCACAAGCCCGCGCGCACCAGCAAGCGTGGGCGGACTACCTTGATGTGCCCGTCAAGTTCACCAACAGCATCGGTATGAAGTTCAGCCTCATTCCACCCGGCGAGTTCCTGATGGGATCTCCGGAGTCCAGTTCCTTTGCCGGAGACTCGGAGAAGCCACAGCACTGGGTGCGCATCACCAAGCCATTCTATATCTCCACGACGGAAGTTACGCAGGAGCAGTACGAGCTGATCACGGGAAAGAACCCCAGTAGTCATACCGACCGAGGCCAGAATGTTCCGCGCGCGCCAAGAGCTTCGCGGGCCGTCGCCGGCAAAGACACAACCCAATATCCCGTGGAATCGGTTACGTGGGCGAAAGCGGTCAGCTTCTGCGTGCGCCTCGGCGCAACGGAAGATGCGGACACTTCTCTATTCGGCAACTACTCCCTTCCTACGGAGGCGCAGTGGGAGTATGCGTGTCGCGCGGGTAGCAGCACGGAATGGCACTTTGGCGACGACATCAACCGGCGCAAGGAGTATGTGTCTAGCAGCGATGGCTTAGAAGGAGGCATACGTGCCGTTGGCGTTGAGAAGCCGAATGCGTTCGGTCTCTATGACATGCATGGCAACGTAAGTGAGTGGTGTGCGGACTGGTATGGGCCGTATGATGCCCCGACGCTAATCGACCCAATCGGTCCCGCCGAAGGAACTTTTCGAGTTCACCGAGGAGGTCCGTGGAGCGCTACTGTGTTTCTTGCACGGTCAGCCGCACGCGAAGCCAACAAGCCCAAAACACCCACGACCGGATTCCGCGTGGTACGGGCGATTTCTGCAAAGCCCAACAGCGCAGAGCTTATCGCGTCAGATCGAGCCGATCCTCCACGCATGCCCACCTCGGACGGTTTGGCAGGTCTGGTTCATACTTTCGAGGGTCACATCGAACCGCTGCACTGCGCGTCGTTCTCATCCGATGGTCGCCGAATACTCTCCGGCACGACACAAGGAGGCGGCGTCCGTCTGTGGGATGTTGAATCCGGAGAACTCCTCAAACATTATGCGACTAGAATGAGTTGGTGTACAAGCGTCTTATTCCTGCGCGGCGGAAAGCAGGCCGTTCTGGCTTCCTCTCCGCCGGGCCAGATTTGGATTCTCGATCTCGAATCCGGCGACGTGATCCATAGGATGCATCCGGGAAAGACTGGTCACGCAACTCGGCTCGCCCTAACCAGGGACGGGACAAAGTTCACGGGCATATCGAGCCGAAGTGTTCGGGTCTGGGAGGTCGACGACTGGGCTAAGCTGTCTACATTCAGCATTAAGAGCGCGACCCGCCAACAAGGTCGCGCGGTCTCGTCCGATGGCAAACATGCATTGATCGGTAGCGAATCTGGAGAACTCGTACTTTGGGAGCTCACCGACGGTAACGAGGTTCGTCGCTTCAAGGTACACGATACCGCGATCTACTGTGTTGACATCTCGCCTGATGCCAAACGCGCAGTCAGCGGAGATACCAACGGCACCATTGTGCTCTCAGATTTGGAAACTGGCACCGAAATCCGTCGCTTCTCCGGGCAACGCAGTACGGTCCACTGCGTGCGATTCTCTCCGGATGGATTGACGGTTCTCTCGTCAGGCGGTTGCCAGGGCAGAAACTCTGACGGAGCCCTTAGAACCCCAAACGATGATTACGCAATTCGTCTGTGGGACGTGGAGACGGGGCGTGAGATCACTCATTTCGACGGGCATCGCGATACAGTCCGTCACGTCGAATTCTCGACCGATGGTCGCTTTGCACTTTCCGCAAGCTGGGACAAGACCGCGCGTTTGTGGCGTTTGCCAGAAGACTAAACGGGGAGCTACAATCCGAGCCATCACGAACGATCAATAGGAATCAAGCTCATGCGCGCAACGACAACTCTAGGCATCGTCGCGGTTATCTTGATCGTGATACCACTTCACCGATCAAGTGCAGCGGAGCCCGTCGAGATCGATCTGGATATCCGCGGAAGCCATGTGGTCTTTGCGCCGGTTGATAACCTTCTCGCTGTGGCTCCCCCCGACCGAGAAGGAGTGATCACGTTTGTCGATGTGAAAACAGGCAAGACCTGGAAGAGTGACACGCCTCGCGAATCATTCAGTACGGGCGGGCAGGCCAAGATCGCTTTCTCGCCGGACGGCAAGCTGCTGGCGTCGGCGATTGGTTCCTCTTCCAGAGGCGGTCTATCGGTGTGGCGAGTCGCCAATGGATCTCTTTGCGAAGGGTTTGCTGAAGCAAAGGAAGGTCTCAAGTCATTCGCGCTCGGCATCGCATTCGCTCCGGACGGCAAAACGATTCTGACCGGTAGCGACCGCGTTCACCTCTGGCGACTGAGGGATGATGGGAGTCTCGCGTCCGGCCCGGACTTATCGCCGATCGATTCGGGTGTAAGAGAGCGGCCGATAAGTTCGCTGGCGTTCTCGCCTACTGGTTTAGCAGTCGCCGCCGGAAATTGGCGGCAACACTTTAAGATGGATCCATCTCGACCACGCCTTTCAGAACGATGGGAAGGGCGGATGCTGCTCTTTGTCTCAACCGGCAATACGATGGCGGGCGTTCCGCTGGCACTCCCTCCCGGCAATCTTTACGATACTCACTTCTCTCCAGATGGCAAAATGTTGGCTGTCCTGACGGGAATCGAGGCCAGGGCGGCGACCGGGCGGTTGCCGGCTGGCAGGCCAAGTCGCGTAGCGCCTCGCCCAGCAACACCATCGAGTTCGGCGTTGACGATTTGGAGCGTTCCGCCCCGTGGAATTCCCGCCAGTCGTAGTGACAAGGCAACAAATGTTGCGGCGTTGCTGGCTGACGTTGTCGATCGCGCCGATATCATGGTCCGAAAGTACGAACCGGAGCCAGATGGTTTCGGAGAAGCCCTCGCGCACGCGGCGCTCGGAGTGATCGGCACTAGCGACGAGGCACGCGTGGAAGGCGGTGTACTGAAGGTCACGAACTTGACAACGATCAACCAATTTGCGGGCCGTGCCAAACGTTCGATTTCGTTTGCCGGCGAGCCGCCCGCGAATTGGCAGCGCATGAAACCAGAGCTGCTGTTCGAAACTCACTTCAGTAAAGTCGTCAGCAAGCCGACGTCCACCATGACTCTCGACAGCCTATTGACCTGCTTTGCATTTTCTCCTGACGGGGCGATGATCGCCACGGGAGGTGAAGACAAACTAATTCGTCTCTGGGACGTCCGCAAAAAACGCGTCGTCACCACGCTCGAAGGCCATTCCGAAGGCATCCAGTCGCTCACGTTTTCAGCCGATGGAACGATGCTGGCCTCGGCCGGCGGCGAAGTGAAGGTCTGGTATCTCACCGGCGCTCCGCGCATCGCCGCGATTCCTAAGGACGAACCGGAGCCGGACAAGGCAAAGCCCGACGTTGCTGAAACTCGGGACATGCTTCGCAGTTGGACTTACGCAGCGGGAAAAATCGAAGTGAAGGCGCGTGTGATCAGGATACGCAATGGCAAGCTGACCCTGCAGAAAGAAGACACCAGTACGATCGTGATTGCGATCGCGAAGCTAAGTGAAACAGACAAGGAGTTCCTAAGCCGCACAAAGCCCCGCACGAAAAAGAAGAAAAAAAAGAAAAAGAGCTGATCTTCGTGCGACACTCGGTTCACATGCGGATCGAGTCTAGAGGGAAGGTAATCGATATCAGGCTAATCGACACGATGCCCGGCCCGCTGGTGAACGATTGCCAACAAACCACATTGTCCGAGAGATCGAAAGCCTCGAAAGTTCTTGCATAGCGGGCATTTACACACTCGCCTCTAGCCCGCTAAAATACGCGTTTTCTCTGCCCGGAGCGATGCTCGGGGGAGAGTGCGTAAGTCCTTTGGACTAAAGAGATACAGCGGCCTGATGTTCGAATCGCTTCAAGACGGTATGCGCTCTGCAATGAAGTCCTTGCGCGGCAAGGGCAAGTTGACGGAAGCAAATATGCGCGATGGCTTGGCGATTGTCGAGCAATCGCTGCTGGAAGCGGATGTCAGCTATGACGTCGTGAAGCACTTCATGGCGGCTGTTTCGGATCAGGCGTTAGGTCGCCGCGTCTTGCTCTCGCTCGATCCGAGTGAAGAAGTTATCGGCATCGTCCGTGACGAGCTCGTAAACATCCTGGGGCCAGTCGACCCGTCGCTGCATCTTCGCGGCGAATTGACGATTGTCATGCTCTGCGGTTTGCAGGGATCGGGCAAAACGACGACTTGCGGCAAGCTGTCGCAAATGCTGCTAAACAACAACGTCAAGCCAATGCTAGTCGCGGCAGACCTCCAGCGTCCTGCCGCTATCGATCAATTGCACGTTATCGGCGAACAACTTGGTGTACCGGTTTACTCGGATAAGGGTTCGCAAGACCCTGTCAAAGTTTGTCAGGATGCTGTCAAGAAGGCGAAGCAAGACGATGTCCAAGTCGTCATCCTCGACACCGCCGGGCGGCTCGCGATCGACGAAGAATTGATGCAGCAATTGCAGCGGATCGATTCGCGTGTCGGGCCGGATCAAGTCTATTTCGTCGTCGATGGCATGACTGGCCAGGACGCGGTCAACAGCGCCAACGCTTTCAATGAAGCGTTAGAACTCGATGGCGTCATCATGACGAAGCTGGATGGCGACACTCGCGGTGGCGCGTTGATGTCCGTCAAGCACGTTACGGGCGTCCCCATCAAGTTCATTGGAACAGGCGAACACCTCGACGCGCTGGAGCCTTTTCGGCCTGATGGCATGGCCAGCCGGATCCTTGGGCTTGGTGATATCGTCGGCTTAGTCGATCAAGTCCGACAAGTCGTTGATGAGGAAGAGCAACTGGCTCTTGAAGCGAAGATCAAAGCGGGCGAGTTCACGCTCGACGATTTTAAGACTCAGTTGGAGCATTTCGCCAAGCCCGGCTTGATGCAAAAGATGATGGGCCTGATGCCTGGCATGGGCGACATCTCGAAGATGATGGGCGATGTGGATGCCGAAGGCGACTCGAAGCGACTGATAGGCGTCATTAACTCGATGACCCAAGCGGAACGCAGGAACCCCAAGGTAATTGACCCCAGTCGCCGCAACCGTATCGCGGCCGGTGCTGGTGTTCAGCCCACTGAAGTCAATCAGCTCGTCAAGCAATACGATATGATGGCCCCGATTATGAAAGGCATGGCGGGGCAAGGGATGGCGGGACGGATGAAAGCCATTCGCGAGCTGCAGCAGAGCGGCGCGCTCGATCCCGGGGGCAATATGATGACGAAGCCGAAAGGGACTACCGGCAAGCGTCTGTCGCCGAAAGAGAAAGCAAAACTAAAAAAACAACGCGAACGTGAGATGCGTCGTGCGAAACGCAAAGGTCGCGGAGGCGACGGCGATTTCGAAGGCGGGAGTCCGAGTAAGCATTAAATAAGTAGTCGTAAGGTGGGCTGAGCCCATCAGAATTAAGAATAGCTGTCGGTGGGCAGAGCCCACCCTACTAAGAGAATTACGGGAGATTTTATGGCAGTCAGACTTCGAATGAAAAAGATGGGTCGCAAGCATCGACCGTTCTTCCGCGTTGTCGCGGTTGATCAGCGTGCGCCACGCGACGGAAAGGTGATCGAGTACCTTGGTCACTACGATCCAATGCTCAAAGAGACGGATGCACGAGCGTCGTTGAATTCCGAGCGGATCGATTATTGGTTAAGCGTCGGTGCTCAGCCGAGCGATAAGGTTGGCGTGCTGATCAAGAAGTACGGGAGCAGTGGCACGCACCTGGAGCAACAACGCGACGCGGCCGCGCGAATGCAGGCCAACAAGCCGACCGCACCACCCGCCGTAGCGATTCCGAAGCCAAAGGTAGAAGAACCTGCGGCAGAAGCGCCTGCTACGGAGGCAGTTGCGGAGGAGAAACCTGCGGCAGAAGCCACCGCAGAGGTTACGGAAGAAGTCGCAGCTGAACCCGCCGCTGAAGCAGCCAGCGAGGAGACAGCAGCGCCTGAAGCTGCTGCCGAGCCCGCCGAAGCCACGGAACCGGTCGCAGAAGAGACACCCGCTGCCGAAGAAAAGACTGAGTAGATGCGATTCGATGTGCTGACTCTGTTTCCGGATATCTTCGATGGATATCTGGGCCAAAGTTTGCTCAACAAAGCGATTGAACGCGACTTAGTAAAGGTTGCCGTCCATGACATGCGGCGATGGTCAACGGATAAGCATCAAAAAGTCGACGATCGACCGTACGGTGGTGGTCCCGGTATGGTACTGCGTGTCGAGCCAGTCATCGAAAGTGTTGAAGAGATACAACAGACGGACGACGGCCCTGGCCGTGTCGTGATGCTCACGCCTCAGGGTCGAAAGTTAAACCAGAAAGTTATCGAGGAACTAGCCCAAGAGAGACGATTGTTGCTGCTGTGTGGCCGTTACGAAGGTTTCGATCAACGCGTTACCGACATCTTACAACCAGACGAGATCTCGATTGGAGATTTCGTTTTGAATGGTGGCGAGGTCGCGGCAATGGTTTTAATCGACTCTATGATTCGTCTGGTTCGGGGAGTACTCGGCGACGAATCAAGTGCGGTCGACGATTCGTTTTCGGAGGGCAATCGATTATTAGAGTTTGCACAATACACACGGCCTCGTGAGTACCGTGGCCATGCAGTGCCCGAGGTGCTACTTGGCGGGAATCACGAGGAAATTGCTCGTTGGCGTTGCGAGCAAAGTTACTTAAAGACGCGCGAACGGCGCTCCGACTTGTTGGATGAATAGTCCGTCGGCCACTCGCGAGCTGACAGCCGCAAGATATTGAAAACACACAAACGATCGTAGCGAAAGGGTCAAGTCATGAGTCAGGAAATAATGAATCTGGTCGAGAAGTCCAGTCTGCGCGAAGATCCGCTGGACTTCCAGATTGGTGACACCGTCGATGTCCACACGAAGATTTTGGAAGGCAACAAAGAACGGATTCAGGTGTTTAGCGGTACAGTGATTGCCCGCAGTGGTGGCGGATCGCGCGAAATGTTCACGGTTCGCCGCATCGTCGCTGGCGAAGGTGTCGAACGCAAGTTTCCCGTACACTCGCCTCGTATCGCGAAAGTTGAAGTTAAGCGTTCGAGCGTCGTTCGTCGCGCGAAACTGTATTTCCTCCGTGATCGCGTCGGCAAAGCAGTTCGGCTCAAGGAACGCCGCCGCTAATTCAGCCTCGTTCGGGGCAACGAAACAACATGTCGTGGCTTCAACAATTTCGTAACCGCGTCCAAAATTGGTCAGCACCACCGCCGCTCGGTGTGCGAGGCGAAAGAGCGGCGGCTCGCTTCCTGAAGCGTCAAGGCTATATTATCGTCGTCCATAGCGAGCGTGATCGGATCGGTGAGATCGATCTCGTCGCGATCGATGGAAAAACGATCGTGTTCGTTGAGGTAAAGACACGCACTTCACATGATCGCGGGCATCCTGCTGAGGCGGTGGACCAGGAGAAACAGCGCCGCCTGACTCGAGTCGCGTTGAGCTATCTCCGCCGACACGACTTGCTCGAATACAGCGCCAGGTTTGATGTCGTTGCAATCACTTGGCCTGCCAATCAAAAGCAGCCAACGATCGAACACATCAAGAACGCGTTCGAAGCTGTTGGCAGCGGTCAGATGTTTAGCTGAGACGTTCGGATTGACTGGACACAATAAAATGGAAAACGCCCCTGCAAAGTCGTGACTTTGCAGGGGCGATCGATTTGTCGTCAAGAGCTGACTTCTCTTAGCGATCTTTGAAGTCGAGCTGCCACCAACCATCGTCCCATTCGAGCGTCACTTTCCGCCAGCCAAGTGGGACTTGCGGATAGGGATAGAAAGGACCGATGTAAGGCCAGGCCTGTGCCGAATATTGCTTCGGATAAGTTACCGCACCATAGTTAGGATGAGCGGCGTAACTCGGCCAAGCATAACCCGGTAGCTGCGGGTGATCGTAGCGAGCGGGTGCAACTCCGACGCCGTGACCGCCCATCATGGGAACGGGTTGGCCGCCAGCTTGCATCTGCGTGTAGTTCACCGGACGAGCTGGAGCAAACGCCATCGGCATTTGGTTGCTCACCGGTCGAACGTACTGCTGTGCCTGCGGTTGGTTACCACCAACATTCACAAGAGCCCAACCAGCAACCTGGCTCTGCTGGCCCACTGGCAGGTAGGACAGGCCGTTCGGCAGTTGCGAAGCGGGTTGAGCTTGCGGAGTTGGAGCGGCTTGCAAAGCTGGCTGTGCAGCAATTTGCGGCGCGAATGCTGGACGCAACGGCTGCAGACCTTGCGGTTCGACAGGAACTGAAGGGTCAGCCGGGACCGGATTAGCTACAAACTGGGCAACCGTTTCCTCAGCAGCCGCGGTGATCGTCAAGTCGTTCACGACCTGCTTGACGCCAGGAACAAATCGAGCCATGTCGAGTGCCAAGGTTCGCTGTTCGGAATCAGCAACGTAGCCCGACATCCACACGACGCCTTTATCAACTTGGACATCGATACCAAATTCACGCAGAGCACCGAGTTTCTTTTGCGTTGCCAATCGACTCAATACCTCGTCGGTAATCTGCTCCGAATCACTCTGCTTCGCTACGGGTTCGGCGATCGGTTCAGGTTCGGCGGTTGCGATTGGTTCGACTTCGGCCTGACGTCGCGATGTCGTTGGAGCTAGATGTACTTCGGGCTCCACCGCTGGCGTTGGCTCTGCAACGATCTCAACCGTCTCAATCGACAGTTCGTTGACAACTTGCTTGACACCGGGAATGCGGCGTGCAATCTCGAGAACGATGTGGCGCTGCGATTCCGAATCCAAATTGCCCTTCAGCCACAGCGTACCCTTGTCAACTTGGATATCAATGCCGAATCGCTTCAAGTTGCCCGCTTTCTGTTCGTCGCGCAACTTAGTGACCAGTGTTTGGGCAATGCGACGTGACACTTCTTGGCCGTTGTCGAGCGCTTCTTCGGACGAAGCAAGCTGCGTCGTCGTCTGTTGCGGTTGGACGGCTTGGGTGGGAGCAGTTCCAAGCAATTGTGCTTGATTGACACTCCGGCGACTCGAGGATGCCACCGCTTCGGATTCACTTGAATCTTCCGCTCGGACCTCGATCTGATTGAACACCTTTTCCACACCCTCGACACGTCTTGCGATATCCAGCGCAATCCGCTCTTGCTCAGGTTCGGAAACGTGGCCTTTGAGCCAAACGGCTCCCTTATCGACTTGCAGATCAATATTGAAGCCTTGCAGTTCGCCAGCGGCTTTGCGCTGTTTGAGGCTTCGTACGATTTGCTCCGCGATTTGGCGATCGTTGGCACGAGCACCGAAAGGCGCAAGCGCGATGGCGATCAGCGCCAAAGTCACAAAGAAACGTCGCATGGTTCCCCCTCCTGAAGTCATTTAGTGTGTGCGCTTGCGTTCTGCGATCCTGTCGAACGTGTCACGTCTATTCTGGGTGAGACGTGTCGCTTTCAACCGGGCTCCTGCAATGCGGGAAATTCTCTTAACCAAATTCGCTGACGAGACGCTCCGAAGAGCGGGTCACATCCGACCTGGCAAGGACTCTGGAGAGGAGGACGAATCGCTCGCATCGGCGTCCCTATGCGGGCGATCATCGGTTACGACCTTTCCCCCCAGCGCAACCTTGGTTCCAGGCAAAAATGTGCCTGGTAGTAATTGATCGGTTACGGATCATGCCGACGGAAAGTTTTTTTCCGATTTTACCGGTCTTCGCGAACATTCCTTCTGCAACTTTTGTGAGGCCTGCAAAGCAAGGTTGAGATTACCGATTAGCGTTCGCCGAAACCGCTCATATGGGGCATTCAGGAGGTCAATTGACGTCTTACGACAACTAGAATTCAGAGCGTCTAGGCAAATCGCGAAGTTGACAGGCTACCTATACGACGAGTACTCTTGTATTAGGTACTCAAGTTCAATCACCTCTACATCCAAAATTGAAATCGCCGAGCGGTTCTCGCAAGGCAATCGTAATGTGATGAGTCACGGGTCAGTACCGTTGGGGCCATTACATTTGGTCACTTTGCTAGTGATCATCGCCCGCAGCTAGCGGGTTTGTATCGGAGAAAGATGCTATGTCGAAGCGTGCAATCGCCCTACTATTAGCAACGGTCACCGCAGTTGCGGGGACTAGTCAACAGGCAATCGGGCAAACGGCAGGAGGGGCAAGTTCCCCAAAAAAGCCAGCCGAATACACTGAGTTCCCGGTTAATCCAAATTTCAAACCCATTGATCCAGCAATCGTGGCGTCGAACCCAGCTGCGGCCGCTGCCGACTCGAAAAGGACGAAAGCTCGGAACGCCGCATATAACAATGCCCGCAAAGTGATGGCACGTCAAATCCCGGCGGATGACGCCGGAAAATTACTGCTGGACGAATGGTACAAAAAATACTATTTGCCAAGTTTTACGCTACCGGAAAATCGGGGTAAGTTGCCAGAAATGCGGCACGCATTGCTCAGCAAGGACTTTCGGACTGCGCGATCCCCTGAAGCGGTCGCCTATCTCCGGACGCAAGTGTTGAATTACATGAAGGGATACGCCCAGAACGCCGGGAAGTACAATTTTCATCCTGCGGTTCGCTACAACGCAATGTTGGTAATTGGCAGCCTCAACCAGGTTGAGCATGGCGCTCGCTACCCGGACGATTCGAGGGCCTTCGTTCCCGACCCACTGCCCGCTGCGCTGGATCTGTTAATCGCCGAATTCAAGAGTCCGACCCAAATCGATGCCGTCCTCGTCGCAGCCCTCGTCGGGATCGATCGACACGTCAAACTCGACCTGGCGCGCCCGCCGGAACGCCGCATTCCCGGCCCGAAGAAGAAGGTCATCGTTGACGCAATGGTCGCCCTTCTGAATTCGCCCCCACCAACTGGCCGAACCGCTTCCGGCCATGCATGGATGCAACGTCGAGCGATCGATATTTTAGCCGCACAGGGTATGGTTGGTGTCTATGCGCAAGCAGACGCCGCGCTCGAAACAATTGTGGCGGACAAAGACGCGCCAATCTCATTGCGTTGCACGGCATCCGAGGCGCTTGCTCGATGGGCTCCCACCAGCAAGGAAAAGATTGACGCCAGCGCGGTCTCTCGAAACCTGGGCCTGATCGCTGTCAAAGCTTGCACGGATGAACTTGATCGCATCGCAGCACTGTTAAAGCAAGAAGAAGTGATGGAGCAGCTTCGAGAGCTAATTAAGAAGCCCAATCCGGTAGCCACCGGTCAGTTTGGTACATCCGCCGCTGGAGGCAACCGCTACGGTAGTGGCGAGAACATGTATGGGTCAGACGATTCCGGCGATGATGAAGAGACGGAAATGGACAGCCAGTACGGTGCGAACATGTACGGTGGCGGTAGAGAAATGTACGGGGGAGGCGGGTTGCCAGGTGCCGAAGGCGCGGTCGCGACTGATCCGCGCATTGACTGGTCACGCCGACGCCTCAAGTATCAACTGACTTGTGTAAAGCATGGCCTTGATGGAATGGCAATCGCCGGGAAAGCTAGCCAGCACGAGAAAGTCGTCTCACAGGTCGCGACCGCAGTCGACCTAGCGCTCGACCTAACCGATCCGCCGGAAGAGAAGCCCAACCTGGAGGGGCTCACCGAATCGATTCAAAAGGGCTTGCGCGGATTGGCGTTTCTCGTTCCCAAAGCTGCCGATCCATTGACTGAATTGCCTGAGTCGCCAATCGACGATTTAGCACCAACGCCAGAGGCCGCGTCACCAGCCGAACCGGCTGCGGCGGTGATCGATCCTGCAGACCCGCCAGCTGCCGAAGGTGATGCTCTCCAAGATCTATCCGCTGGCGAGGAATAGGACCCAATTGGCGAATTGGTCCCGAATTCAGAGTTATTCGCTGACGGTTTGCGGCGTTGTTTTCCTTGCCGCGGCGAATTTCGTCGCTAGTGCGTATCCACCGAATAAAACCGTGGCAAAGCAAAGATCGCCGGCCAGTGTGTAGCGAAAGAATGGGATTGCTTGCACATAGCAGTGGATGATCCCAGCAACCGTTTGCTGATATGTGCCGTACCACAACCACGCACCAAAGTTGCTAATCACGAAGAACGAGATCGAGGCACTCAGGCTGCTCGTAAGAAGCCCTGCCGAAGCGAGAAGGGGGGTGGCACTGTTATCAAGCGAGAACCATCGCCGCAAAATGCCTCTTGCGAACACCGGCAGCATTAAAGCGCCATAAACAAGCGCCATCATGTGCCAATCGTAGGAACCGATGTAGAAATCACTAATCCCCATCACGGCCAGTGGCACGAACAAGGCCACGGTTCGTAAACGGAAGAAGTAACCGGCAAATAGCGCGATTGCGGCAACCGGGGCAAAGTTCGGCAAATCGCTCAGCAGCACGCGTGCCAAGGCACCGACTAGTACCAAGCCGCAAAAGACGGCCAACTCTACTTTGTCTCGCCGATTCATCGCGTCACTCCCAAGCTAACTCTTTCTCTTCGAACATGCCCCAGATCGCCTGAGATTCTACTGGTACTTGTCAAACTTCCACAAGACGGCGTCCCCCGCCTTTAGTTCAAAGACGCCCATGCTGCGGTCTCCCGGATCGCCATTTACACGATATAACCAATTGCGCCCCCGGCCTTCGTTGGTAACGTCGTCGATCTTGGTCAGCAACGCGGTCGCTCCCTTGCCCTTATATTCAAAGTGAATCCCGCGCGGATGCTTCTTGGCAGCCAGCATCACATCCATGACGGTCATCCCTCGCTTCCAAGCAAGGGCATTGAAGTGTTTTTCGACGCCGTCGTTGTAATCGATGACCAACCGAACGGTCTCCGCCTTGTCAGCGGCAATCGAATACGGCCCACAACATAGGCAAGCTACAATGGCCATCGTCAGTCCGAACCACCAACGACGCGTTGACTTTACCGGCGTGTTCATCGTCGAACCCTCGTTTCATTGTTAATCCAAAGGATTTGCGGCCCCAACCACCAACAGATTCTCGTGCCAGTGGCAATCTGTACCGATTAACTATAACGGCAAGGGGTTTTCCGTGCTGCCCTTCCAGGCTAGCATTCGCTGCGCAGTTACCGACGTCGCTGTGCGGCAACCAGACGTTGACGTTACTAATCTCGCCAAGTTTGCAGGACTCAAGCAAATGACTGCCGAGACACTCTCTTTATCGATGGCAGAACCTGACATCGCAGTTTTGACTTTCGACACTCCGAACAAAAGTGCGAACGTCCTTTCCAACTCAGTACTCGACGAACTGGCTAGTCATCTCGACGCGCTGGAGCAACGATCGGATGTTGCAGGTCTGATCTTTCGTTCCGCCAAGTCAGGCATCTTCATCGCCGGAGCCGATCTCCGCGAATTCGTCCAGTCGCTCGGTGCTCCCGAGGAGCAAGTTGTCGCGATGTGCCGCCGCGGGCAAACGCTATTTGGCCGACTGTCAAACGCTCCGTTCATATCCGTCGCCGCGATCAATGGCAACTGTGTTGGGGGCGGTGCCGAATTGGCCAGTTGGTGTGATCGCCGCGTGTTCAGCAACAACGCGAAAGCCGAATTCGGATTCCCCGAAGTCAAACTCGGACTGTTTCCAGGTTGGGGAGGCACTGTTCGCGCTCCGCGCATCGCCGGCCTGAGCAACGCTGTCGAGATGGTGACCGGCGGTGAATCGATTTCGGCAGATGCAGCTTACAAAATGGGGTGGGCTTCCGACGTCGTTGGCGATGACGACTTGCTGTCGGCGGCAATCCAGATGGTGCGAGCGGAGCAAGCCAGCGAGGAATATCTGGTGGATCGGGAACGCTGGAGTGGCCCCATCGAAATCACGGAGACGGAGCTTGGCTTCCTTGGTGCAACGGCCTCGGCAGTGATCCGCCAGCAAACGAAGGGACACTATCCGGCACCAGACGCGGCGCTCGAAACCATGCTCGAATCGGCGATGCTTGATTCTGAAGCGGGCTGCCAACTCGAAGCAAATCGCATGGCGAAGCTGTTTGGATCGTCGGTCAATGCCGCACTGCTAAACGTCTTCTTTCTGACGGATCGTAACAAGAAAGATACCGGAGTCGACGGAGAGTCAATTGCGCCGCGATCGATCAGATCCGTCACGGTCATCGGCGCGGGGATCATGGGAAGCGGAATCGCATCCGCCAACGTGAAGCGACAACTGACCGTCGCTTTGACCGATGCCGCTCGCGAATCGCTCGCCAAAGGCGGACGGAGTGTGTTGGAAGAAGCAGCGTTTGATCGCAGGCTGAAAGGTCCCAACCCACAGCGAATGCTCGATCTTGCACCACTGCTGAATCTGACGACCAGCGACGAAGAGGTAGCGGCAAGCGACTTGGTGATCGAAGCGATTATCGAGAATGAAGAGATCAAACGATCAATTTACTCTCGGCTTGAACCTCAACTTCGCAAGGACGCAATCCTCGCCTCGAACACCTCGACGATTCCCATTACAAAGCTGGCCGCTGGACTCAAACACCCCGAACGTTTCTGCGGCATTCACTTCTTCAATCCTGTCCGTCGAATGAAGTTGGTTGAAGTAATTCGCGGTGAGCAGACTTCAGACGAAACGATCGCCACGGCGGTCGCTTATGCGAAAGGGATTGGCAAAATGCCAATCGTCATGAACGACGGTCCCGGCTTTTTAGTGAATCGCCTCCTCTTTCCTTATATGCATGAAGCGATCGAGTTGCTCTGTGACGGGGCCGAGATCAAGGCGATAGAACGCGCGTCAAAATCGTTCGGTATGCCAATGGGTCCAATCGAGCTGTACGATCTTGTCGGTATCGATACCGCAGTCTATGCGGGGCAAACGATGTTCGAGGCTTTTCCGGATCGAGTTGTCTCGTCGGCCCTATTGCCGGCAATGGTCGCAGCAAAGCGGCTTGGCAAGAAGACAGGGCGCGGCTTCTATTCGTACGGCAACAGAAAGGGACGCGCCGAACCGGATCCAACGCTTAATGAAGTGATCGAGCCGCACCTCCGAGAGAAACGCTCCGTCACTCCCGATGAATTGACCACACGCCTGTTCCTTCCAATGTTCCTGGAAGCGACTCGCGTCCTCGAAGACGGCATCGTTCGCGACCCACGAGATATCGACCTCGGCCTCATCTTTGGACTCGGATTTCCTCCGTTCAAAGGTGGCTTAATGTTTTGGGCCGACACGCTGGGAGCTTCGGCCATCGTCGAGATGTTAAAGCCGTTCGAATCACTCGGTAACCGCATGGCACCGACGACCTTGTTACTTGAGATGGCAACCAGCGGAACTAAGTTCTACAAGCAAAAGTAGCCGTCACGCTCCGCCGTGACGAGCGCTGTCCGAGAGGACGCAAGGAACTCAGTACGCAATTCAAACTAAACGATGAAGGCCTCATCACGGCGGAGCGTGATGGCTACTTTGGAGCATCGCTATGAAAACCGCCGTAGTCGTCGATTGTCTTCGCACGCCAATCGGTCGTGCTCACAAGGATCGGGGCTTGTTTCGGGACGTTCGTAGCGATGACCTCGCCGTCGCCTGCGTCAAAGCGCTCATCGAACGAACCGGGATCGATCCATCGGAAATCGAAGATATCCTGCTCGGTAACACGCAGCAGACGATGGAACAGGGTCTAAACGTCGCACGTCCGATCGGTCTCATGGCAGGGCTGTCGATTGAATCTGGCGGCGCGACGATCAATCGCCTGTGCGGTAGCAGCCTGCAAGCTCTTCATCAAGCGACGCACTCGATCATGGCCGGCTTCGAAGACGTTCATGTCGTCGGTGGCTTGGAACACATGCAGCACGTGGCGATGGATCACGGCCTGGACTTGAACCCAAAGCTCTTTCATCGCACAAGCAAGGGAGCTTTGATGATGGGAGTCACCGCCGAGTTCCTGGCCCAAACGCAAGGCATCTCGCGCGAGGACCAAGACGCTTTTGCTTTACAAAGCCATCAGCTGGCTGCCGCTTCGCAAGCCGCCGGTGAATTCAATCGCGAGATCGTTCCGATGTATGGTCGTGACGAGCAAGGGCGTCGCATTTTCGCAGACGCGGATCAATGCGTTCGGTCAGACACCAGTCTCGAAGCCCTGTCCGCCTTGTCGCCCGCGTTCATGCCCAAGGTCGGCACCGTGACGGCGGGTAACAGTTCGCCACTTAACGATGGTGCGGCAGCGATGCTCGTGATGTCGGAGGAAAAGGCAAAGTCACTAGGCCTCACGCCACTGGTCCGCGTCAAGTCGACTGCCATCGCCGGCGTTGAGCCCTCAGTCATGGGCACGGGCCCTGTTCCAGCAACCGCCAAGGCGTTGACGCGCGCTGGAATGCAACTCGCCGACGTCGACGTGATAGAACTAAACGAAGCCTTCGCCGCGCAATCACTGGCTTGCATTCGCATGTCGAAGTTCGACGCGGACAAAGTCAACGTCCGCGGGGGTTCTATCGCCATCGGTCATCCGCTCGGAGCCAGCGGCGCTCGCATCGCCACAACACTGATCCACGCCATGATCGATCGCGAAGCCAACATTGGCCTCGCAACCATGTGCATCGGCGTCGGACAAGGTATCGCGACCATCTTCGAGCGTGTCTGATCGTGGGCAACGCTGATCGTCGCTGATCGACGCTAATAAAACCGAAGAGAACGTGTGTGCGACAAATCCATAGGCTTCTTCCTTGCTCTGATTAGTGTTAATCAAGGTCGATTAGCGTTCCCACCACCTGTCTGTAACCCGAACCCGCCTCTACTCGATAAAAGTTCCCCTCTGCTCCTCCAGGCGTTATCATGTGGTCGTGCCGCATTCGCGGCTTCCGACGTTCGATCGCTTGACGAGAGGAGGCAAACCATGTCGTCAACGAAGCCAATCGAAGCAGGAAGCAAACCGTCGCTCGCGCCAAGCCGCTACGATCGCGTAGCCAGTCTGCTAATCTCGATGGTTATCCTTTCGGGTAGTAGCGTCGCTGTGCTTGTTGTTCTGTGGCTGGGCACGACCAGAGAGATCGACAGAGAATACCGACCTCCGGGAGATGGTAGTGCGCTGGCTCGCCGAGATTCACCGGAGCCTACGGAACTGGAAACACCAAGCCAGTTGGAGTTAGCGCAACTCGCGCTCGCTGAACCGGTCGTCGAACTTTCTACGCTACTGAGCCACGAGGCGATCGCCACGGCCAGCGAGATCGAAATCGAAGGGCCGCCTGGCGACCCCCGCCCTCCGGGCGATCCAGCCCCGTCCGAGGACGTCCCACGTTGGGAACGATGGGAGATTCGTTATGAGTCATCCACACGGCAGGGATATGCGAGACAGCTCGATTTCTTTGGAATCGAACTGGGCGCGGCGGGCGGAAGACCTCATGTCGATTATGCGTCGGAACTCTCAGAAATATCGCCCGCGACTCGCTCCGGTCAAGGCAGTGATGAAAAGCGTCTGTACCTCATTTGGCGAGGAGGCCAACTTCAGCGGATGGACCGCCAATTACTCGAGAAAGCTGGCGTTGACGTGAGCGGACGTATTGTCATGCAGTTCTATCCGCAAAAAATCGAAGATTCACTCGCACGGCTCGAACGTGAACACACCAAAGACGGGCGGGTCGATAAGCTGCGCAAGACGATATTCGGCGTCCGACCTACGGGAGATGGATACGAGTTCTTTATCATCGAACAGCGGTAGCGATGTTTACGACGTACGAGTCGAATCAAGATTTGTTCGAGCGGCTCGAATCTCCTAGAATCTAGACTGAGGGTTCATCCCAGGCTCTTCTATCGGAAATGACCATGATTCGATTCGGAACGGTCACGTTGAGTATTGTATTTGTCGGGCTATCGTTGTCGGCATCTGCGGACGACTCGATCAATGAGCGTCGCGCCGAAATGATCGCTCGCATCGACACCCTGCTGTCCGAGCAATGGGCCGCGGAAGAAATCCAGCCAGCCAACCGGTCAAACGACAGTGAGTTTGCGAGGCGCGTGTATCTCGACCTGACCGGCGTGATACCGCGTGTCGCTGAAATTCGCGAGTTTCTGGAAGACGAACGAGCCGATAAACGCAATCGACTTATCCAGCGGCTGCTCGCATCGCCTCGTTACCCGACGCATCTAGCCAACACATGGCGGCAGGTCATGCTGCCAGGTGGCTTGGACTTGGAGCAGTTACAGAATGTTGCCGGTGTTCAGAATTGGCTCCGAAAGCAGTTCGCACAAAACATGCGGTACGATCGCATCGTATCGGATTTCCTCGTGGCAACCGGAGGCGGAGAAGCGGGGCCTGCACTCTATTACACTTCGCTGGAGGTAAAGCCGGAAAAACTCGCGGCGAGCACTGCGCGAATCTTTCTTGGTTTGCAGATCGAATGTGCTGAGTGTCATCCCCACCCGTTCGATCACTGGAAACAAGAAGACTTCTGGGGATATGCCGCTTTTTTTGCTCAGCTAGAACAATCCGAAAACCGTCGCGGTCCTGCCAATGTTGGTTTGGTCGATCTGGATTCGGGTGAAGTCACGCTCCCTGATTCTGAAACGATCGTCCCGCCTCGCTATCCCGATGGCAACTTGGTGACGGCTGCAGCTGGCGGAAGTCGCCGCGTGCAATTGGCGATTTGGATGGCCTCTCGTGACAATCCTTACCTGGCGAAAGCCGCCGTGAACCGGATGTGGGCTCATCTGTTTGGCCGCGGATTGATCGAACCTGTGGACGACATCGGCAAACACAATCCGCCTAGCCATCCGGAGCTGTTCCAAGCGCTAACCGCTTACTTTGTTGACACCGGGTTCGATATCAAAGAGCTGCTTCGCACGTTAACCAGCACGAACGCTTATCAGTTGAGTAGCCGACTCGACCGCGAGCCTCATGCTCAGGAGTTGTTCGCCAATATGGCGATCAAGACCATGACAGCCGAACAACTGTACGACAGTCTCAATCGCATCGCAGGAGGACGCCCGGCGAACATCCCAAACTTCTTTGCTATTCGCAGTAACCTTTTCGATCAACAGCGACTCGCCTTCATCGGCAAGATGCGAATGCAAGGTAGTAACGCGACCGAATTTGATGCGGGTGTCCTGCAGGCATTGACGCTGCTGAACGGATCAAACATCAATGCTGCCAGCCAAGCGGACCAGAGCGGTGTCCTGATGGCGTTGGACAGCCCGCTGTTCAGTCCCGAAGAGCGACTAAAGTCGCTGTTCTTGGGAACGCTCTCGCGACGACCGACGGCTGACGAATCGACGGCGTTTGTCGCGCACGTCAGCGACTCGAACGAACCGCGCGAAGCGATGGGCGACGTATTGTGGGCGCTCTTGAACAGCGCCGAGTTCGCGTTGAATCACTAATGGCTCGTTGGCGAAAGGGAAACAGTGCGGCATCTCTATGTGGTAACACTGATGTTGCTGATTGGACTGGCGATTGGCTGCAAACGGCAAGTCGCGAAGCCTCCGGCCCCACCGCAATCCGCGACGAGCGTCGTTGAAGCAGCGCCCGATGCCCTCCCGAACGAGAACGCGGCATCTGAGATTGAGCGCCCGGTGGACACGAACAATGTCGAACAGTCCGTGGCCGACGAATCGCCTATTGACAACTTGGAGGAGACAAGCGAATCGACGACCTCCGAAGTTCCCGAGAACGAGCCAACGGTCGAACCCGTCGCTGATCTTGAAAAGGCTCCAAGCGAGCGTTTTCTGCTGCTAACACGAGACGGACCGTTGGTGATTGATGTTGTTCTGCGGATCAACGACCAGCCATACACGAACGCTTTGGAACAACTTGTCGAGAGTGTTTTGAAGGACATCGAAGGAGATGAAGGGGAGCAGGAGACTTGGGCCGAAATGATTGACAATCCCAAGTTCGCTTACGGCCAGTTTGGCAACTTGGCACCTGAAGACGCCGATCAGAAAACTCGGCTAGTCGATATGTACGATACGAATCAAGACAGCTTTGTCGATCGCGACGAGTTGCCGCGTTTCTTGACGCGTAACGTCGGCGGTTCACGTCCGTTCTCGCTCCGAAGTTCGAATGAGTTTCGAGGCGATAATCGCACGCGCTCACCGGTCCGACGCCTCCTGGATGTGGATCACGACGGAGCCATCACGGCTGACGAAATGCAATCAGCTCCGAGCAGACTCTTCGAGCGCGATGCGGACGACGACGAGATTCTCGTGCTTGGGGACTTTAAAGATTCGATTGCACTTGAACAACCGCAGATGTCGAATCAACGACGAGTCAACGCGCCCGACACGGCGCTGTTGATTGGCGAACGGACGCGATGGGGTTATGTTTCCTATGCGTTGCAGGAAACCTATGCCTATGGCGACCGTGTCGCAGCGGACGACATACCGCTAACGCCCGAATTAGTGGAACTGCTTGATGACAACAGCAACTCGTTGATCGACAACAACGAAGTGCAAAAGCTGACCGGCATTCCACCACACCTCGTGCTGGAAGTGGCCTTCTTCAATGGCAAGGACGCGGAAACGTCGACGACGCCGAGTATCCGAATCGTCTCTGCGTGCGAAAGCCTATCCGCGGCGCTCGATGTGGCCCGTCAGCATCCGACACGTTTGTCCTTCGCTCTTCCAGGTGCTGACATCGAGTTCTTCGTCAATGAAGATCCGTCGCTCGCCAACACATCGCAGACGGTCACTGCTCAATTCTCGATGCTCGACGGCGACAACAACGGTTACCTCGACGTGGACGAGTATTCGGGCCAAGTCCTTGGCATCAACATTCCGTTCGAAGCACTTGATGCCGACAGCGATGAAATGGTCTACGAGAAGGAAGTCGGCGCATTACTCGAGCAAAGCCAAGCCGTTGTTCGGGCGCAGATTCGAGCGCGAGCTGCGGACCAGGAGGACGCCTTGTTCACGGCGCTCGATACGAACGGCGATGGACGCCTTACGGCCCGCGAGATTTACGGAGCGCCGAACATTTTGAAGGAGTTAGATCGCAACCAAGACATGCAACTACAATCGCATGAAATCCCTGGCACGATGGCGATCGGCTTCGTTCGCGGAAACGCACAACAAGACAATGCTTTGCTTGTCATGCCAACGGTATCGCGAGCGAACAACGATAAAGAACTTCCCGCGTGGTTTACTGGAATGGACTCGAACGGGGACGGAGACATCAGTCCGCGAGAGTTCCTCGGAGCAAGCGACAAGTTCCGTCAGCTCGACACGGATGGCGACGGTTTCGTAAGCGGCGACGAAGCGAAGCAGATGGAGAGAAATGCCCGTAGCTGATCTCGTAAGAGTTCAGAAGTGTTCTGAAGTTTTGCAACTTCAGCTATCGTCTTGAAACTGCTCTAGTCAGCCATCCCATATCGCATAATGCAGTAGACTGCATTCAACGCGTCGCGAATGCCGATCTTCTTACCTTCCGCATAGCCACGTGGCTTATATGTACTCGGCGTTTCCGTGACGCGATACTTGCGACGCGCGATCTTTGCGGTGACCTCGGGCTCAAAGCCGAAACGATTCTGCTTCAATCGCAATTCGCGAATGACGTTCGTTCGGAAGGCCTTATGACATGTCTCCATATCGGTCAGCCGCAATCCGGTGAATAGATTCGAGGCGGTCGTCAACACGCGATTTGCCAATCGATGTAAGAAGGAACGATCGTTACTACGGCGATAGAGGTATCGCGAGCCGTAGCAAACGTCTGCATCGCCGGCGACGATCGGGCGAATTACGGTCTCGATATCACGCGGATCGTACTCCAAATCCGCATCTTGTACGACGACGACGTGACCAGTCGCAGCTGCGAACCCCGAGCGAAGTGCCGCTCCCTTACCTTCGTTCTGATCCTTGAGAATCAGCTTCAGTCCGGGGGCCCCGCGAACAGTCTCCAACCACCCACGAGTGCCATCTGTACTGCAATCATCGACAACGATTATTTCAGTCTCAAACGGAAGAGCCTTGACGCGGGCGATCACGTCGAAGACGGTCTTTTTTTCGTTGTAAACAGGAATGACAACGGAAACACGCAGGTCATCGGGCAAGGCAAACGGGTTGGCCGGCTCGTCGTCGATCTCCATCAGATCCCACAGCGATTCCATTTCCGCCAACTTCTTCTCGACTCGACTCACGACATCTGAGGCGGGAGGACGTTCGAGGGCGGGAACAAAGGGAATGGCTGGAACGCTGGAGGGCACATCGTTCAGCATCGCGTTTGTCATCGCAATTTCCTATTGCTGGAAGTTATCCCAAGGCGAAACGGCATTCGTCATGGCGACCGAAGCGGAGGCGTGTTGGTTCGTGGGGGGAGTGGGCGGGATCGCTTTGAGAGTCTGGCGGGCGGGGACTAGGCGGGCGATGGATTGAACCGTTTGGAGTGTCGGTAAACATCGCCCTGTAGAAACATAGCACGCAGTTTGCGCCGCGAAGAAAGTTTTCGCGATTCCTTTGGATTACCAAGGCGTTAGGAATCGCTCTGTGCCAGTTGTCGGTGTCGCCGCGACCGTACCGGTAACGCGGGCCAGGGAACGGTCCCCGTTTGCTCGTCGTCTGTGATCTTTCGCCGATGCGCTGCCAAGTAATCAACGCTGTTCGGATCGTCATACTTCGCCGCCAATCCCCACACTTGCGCGATGCGATCTTGATAGAGAAGCGTCCAGCGGTCCTGATTCCGGAACATCACGTTCACACCATGGGGCTGTTCGCGGTTGATCAAGACAATGTTGGGATCGCCAAATTCGAGGACTCGCTCATCATCAAACGGCGGCGACTCGGAGCTGCGATAACGTGGCTCAAGATCGCCAAGGACGAAATCGAAGTTCATATCGATCACTTCCTGTGGATAACAGGTCCGGAAGCGACCGTCAAAACTGATCGAGAGGCCGTCCTCTGTATGATCGCGCGCCCCAAATGCTGCAATCGCGTACTGAGCCCAATTGAATGTCACGACCATGCGACCTTGAAGTTCTTCGTCGGCGACATATTGAAACGCAGCAACGGGGTAGTCCTTTCGTTCGACAGGCATCTCGCTAAGCCGCACGTACAACCGGAACCCGAGCAACATAAACGCAAAAGCGAATACCGTCGCGAAAGTGCATTGCATTCGGCGACTCATTTTGTTCGCCGATTCCTGCTGCTGATCCGTTTCGTCGCGAATGACATTGAAGCGTCGTAAGACAGATTCGATATGAATCGCCATCCAAAAACCGAACGGAATCGCAAAGAACGGTATGTGCCGAACATGCGACAACGACTGCCATAGTGTCAGCGACATGATCACGACATGAGTAATGTCTCGCGAGCGACGAGTGAGCAACAGCACGGCAAACCAACTGAACATGATCAACCACAGCGGCAGCATTAGCGTCGAAAGCATTTCCGGCGCTCGCCATTCCATGATCTCAGGTCGCGGAGTGCCGAGCGATTCGAGCATCCAAAGATGGAGGCCAGGTCCATAAGGGTTGATCATTGTGGCCAGTCCACCTGCGACGATCATCATTGCGAATCGGCGGAGCACACCGAATGCCTCCCGACCGCGGCACGCGAACGCTTCAGCCCCGCGCAGCCCGAGATACGCGACGAAAATGCAGTATCCCGCGACAAAGCCGCCGTGCGAGTTTGCCCACACGCACAGAATGACTGGCGCGAGCCAAAGGAAGCGCATTCGAAAACTCGAATACGCCGGCTCGATCAAGTCGGTGTCTGGATCTCTAGGCTCCAACCATCGTAGCCAGCCACGCCCTTCCCATCCCTGAAAGCACCATGAAAGAAGCGCCAATAGAAGCGTGTAGCATAGCCAACTCAACAGCTGCGGTCGCATCGGCCAGAAGTACGTCAAATTGATTGCCACCAGCATCGATGTGACACAGATTGTTATCAGGCCTAATCCAGCTCGCTTTGCCCGCCACATGATCAACCCGATCACACCGACACCCGCCAAGCACTTGGCTATCAACATGCCAACCGGCCCAAGCGTATCCATCCCCGAGGCAAGGACTAATTCTGCAAGGTTCTCGTGGTTGATCCAGCGATAGCCTTCGGCCGTATAGGCGTAGGTGGCTGTCGTGTGGAAGCCTTGTGCGAGCCAGTCGCGACCATACTGAACGTGCCCCCAAAGATCTGGGTCTGGGACGTTCGGAGCGAGCGCAATCGCACAAGTCAAAAGCGTCGCGCAGAGTACCGCACGGTCAAGCCATCGTGTCGGTCGACGTCGTTGCGCCGTGTCCGCTTGCATTCGATCACACGCCATGCCCTTTGCCTCGTCAGCTTGAATCGCGCCCTCTATCTCGAAAAACTCTCGAAAGTATAGGTCACGTCAAAGAGACGCACGCTCGATACAACCGCTACAACTTGTCGATCGAACGGATTTAGATTCCTACCTGCACGTCACATCGATCGACCGAGGGTCGTCGACTAACGCGCCACTATGAAGCTGACCATTCATCGCCGACTCGCGCCAAGGGCCTGGCGCATCGAAGTAGCTCGGGTCAATCACCATATCCGTGATCAAAACACCAGGCTTATGCAGCGAAAGTTTGCCAACGATTTGCCCGTCAGGTCGCACGGCGAAACTACCCCACCGAGAAGGGCGAGTCGTACTATTGTTGGCACTGATCCAAAAGTGATTCTCGGCAGCTCGACACGACATCGTCGCAGGTACGATCGTCTTCCAGATGTTGTACTTGGGGTCGTCGACCACCATCGATCGGGCGTTGTGAAACGACTGAAAGATCGCTTGCACACCCTGGCTACGATACTCACGATACAGCTCTGGGAAGCGATAGTCGTAGCAGATCAGCAAACCGCAAGTGACTCCGTTTACTCGAAACGTCACCGCTCGATCGCCGGGCGAGTAATGCGATAAGTCAAGCGTCGGTCGCTTGCCGCCAAGTCCCGTGCAGAATCGTTTGTCGTAGCGATCGACGATCTTACCACGCGGATTGATCACGTAAATCGAGTTGTGCGGTTTGTTCTTTCGCGACAAACGATGGGTCGATCCAAGGAGTACCCACACCTTATGGTTCTTCGCCGCCGACATGATGTCGCGTGTTGCGGACTGAAGCTCGTCCCAGTCGAGCGAATTGACATCAGGAATGTCGACTCCAAGGTATCCGGAGAGCGCACACTCGGAGAAGTGAACAACATCGGCATTCTGGTTTGCAGCTTGGTCGATCTGTCGCAACACAGCACGGCGATTGTGCGAAATCTGAGGCTCGACCGAGAACTGGCAGGTCGCGACACGGATCGACTTCATTGTCATCATTCCTACTGTGTGGCTTCACGATGTGTTCGTTAGCGTAGGGTGTCGGCATCAGCCGCACCAATTGATTGCACGCAATCCCAAGAACGCTTTTTTGGTGCGGCTGATGCCGACACCCTACTTATTTACCTAGGTAGAACGTCCGGGTAAATCGCAGAGTGGAACACTCGGGTTCGGGTCGGCGAGGACTTCTGCAAGCGTCGTGCTTCGGAACGCATCTTCGACCGCTGCCAAGGCATTATCAAGCCGTCGATGCAACGCGCACAGATGAACTCCGTGAACCTTCAGTCCAAGCGGACAACTCTCGATCCTGCCTATCGGTTCAACCGCATTGACGACATCTAAAATCGTCAGCTCTTCCGGCGCGTTGACAAGCGACATGCCGCCACCAATCCCACGCTGCGATCGCAAGACCTTGGCGCGACATAATCCTTGAAGCACCTTGGACATATAAGCCGGCGGGACGTGCGTGGCTTCTGCGATCTGGCTCGTCGTTCGAGCATTCGGCGATTGGTCCGCCAAGTAAACGACGGCTCGCAATGCGTACTCAACAGTCTGGGACAACATAGTGGGAATCCTAATTGGATATTGACATCCAATTTACCGGTAGTATACTCCTAGCAATAATTGGATAATGGTATCCAGTTTAACAATCGACGCACGTAATCTCCAGCAGTCTCAGAATTCGATGTGGGAGCAGCACCAGATGAAGCAAATTGATGAACATCAACTTGAATCGGATCTTGCCTATCGTTTTGGTTACCTGACCGAGTTTATGGGCTTCGGCGAAGACGACATTGCGGCGATTCATGGAGCCGCCGCCCACTTGGCTCCATTAGTTCCTTCTTTAGTCGACGCGGTCTACGACAAGTTGTTTTCGTACAGCTCAACAAAGCGACATTTCGTGCCTCGGCAATCCGGTTACGAAGGCGATACTCCCGCCGACATCGACACGCTGACACAAGACCACGAGATGATCGAGTTTCGCAAGCAACATCTCGGTCGATACCTGACGGCATTGGTCACGAAACCGTATGACGGCACGATGCTCAACTATTTGGACGTCGTCGGCAAGATTCATACGCCGAAAGCCGGTAGCGCCGAACTTGACGTTCCACTTGTACAGATGAACGCACTGCTGGGATTCGTATCAGACGCTTTAGTAGCGACAATCTTGGGGCTCGGTCTCGATGCCGAAGCACAAACACGAACCTTGCGGGCGTTCAACAAGCTGCTTTGGTTGCAAAATGATTTGATAACGCGTCATTACCAAGCGGCATAGAGCGCGAATGACGAGGCAATCAAGTGAAATATCGTCGCCGAAATCACAGCTTGTTCACATTGGTCGCAGCTTTGGTCTTGCTGTTCGCTGGATCGGCGTTCGGACAGCTGGAGTTTGAACGCGATCCGATCAACTATTCGAGCGCAACACCGCACGATCGCGTCGCTCAGCTGAAAGAAAAGATCGACGCCGGCGAACTGACACTGGAATATGATGGCAAGCATGGGTATTTGCCGGCATTGATGAAGTATCTTGAAGTTCCGGCGTCATCGCAAACGTTGGTGTTCTCCAAGACCAGTTTTCAACGAAGTCGCATCTCGCCACGAACGCCTCGTGCACTCTATTTCAACGACGACATCTATCTTGGCTGGGTACAGCAAGGTGACGTCGTCGAGATCTCGGCAGTCGATCCGCAGCTCGGTGCGGTGTTCTATTCGCTGGACCAACATAACACGTCGCGAGCGGTCATTACACGGCAATCGGATCACTGTTTATTGTGCCATGCGTCGAGTCATACGCAGCGCGTGCCGGGTCATATCATGCGGTCGGTGTATTCCGATGCGAGCGGCCTCCCAGTTCTCAGCTCTGGAACTTATCGAACTAACGATTCCAGTCCGCTCGCCCAGCGTTGGGGCGGTTGGTATGTCACCGGCACACACGGCAAACAAAGACACATGGGAAACGTGATCGTCGACCGTAGCGGCGGCCCAGAGAATATTGATGTCGAGGCTGGCGCCAACGTCACGGATTTGCGAAATCACATTAGAACCTCGCCATACATCACGCCAGACAGCGACGTCGTCGCGCTGATGGTCCTAGGACATCAGGCATTCGTTCACAATCAACTTACCGCGGCAAACTTCAGCGGTCGCGTCACCGAACGTGACGCCGACGTCATGAACCGAGCGCTTGATCGACCACGCGAGTTCGAATCGGATTCGACGCAACGGCGTTACGACTCGGCTGCAGAGAAAGTCGTCGAGAGTTTACTAATGGTCGACGAACATCAATTCTCCGATCCAATCGCCGGGACAAACACTTTTGCCGCCGACTTCTCCGCGCAAGGTCCTTTCGATAGCCAAGGCCGAAGCCTCCGACAGTTCGATTTGAAACGGAGATTGTTCCGATACCCTTGCAGCTTCCTGATTTATTCCGACGCGTTCGATGGCTTACCGGGTCGGGTTCGCGAACAAGTTTATCAACGCCTTTGGGAGATTCTTACTGGCGGGGATCAATCTCCGCAATTCGCTCATCTCACGCCCGTCGATCGGCATGCCATCTTGGAAATCCTCCGAGAAACAAAAGAAGGATTGCCGGAATCCTGGAATTGAATGGGGCAACCTTAATCGTATCGCGCCGCTGGCACGCAACTTCTCCCTAGGAGCAGGCTGCGCGTTTGGGTAGAATCCCCGCCCACTTCTTCCTCCCCTCTCTCGATGGAGCTTGGACGATGCGTCAGGGACGACGAATCTTCGTGGTTGCTTTAGCGTTGCTGCTCGCCCATTCAGTTCGGCGAGAGGCTCTCGCTCAGCCTGCTAGCACGCCTCCCGAGATGCTACCCGATGCGGCGCTGCACGATGTCTTCTTCCTCGACGTGGATCGCGGTTGGGCCGTTGGGGATCGCGGTGTGATCTGGACAACCGACGACGGCGGTCGACATTGGCGATTGTCGGATTCACCTGTCAACTGTTCGCTGCGATCTATTCACTTCGTCGATCATCAGAACGGATGGATCGTTGGCGGTTGGACGCACCCGTACAGCCACCGAACCAGCGGCGTCGTGTTGCGAACGGAAAACGGTGGGAGACGTTGGACGCAAGTCTCGTCGCCGACCCTGCCAACGCTGAAGCAAGTCAAGTTCTTTGACCGGCGACACGGTTGGGCGGTCGGCACGCCGTCGGCGATGTATCCCGCAGGAGTCTTTCGTACCGAAGACGGTGGTCGCAGCTGGTCTTCATTCGGAACTGATCAGCAAAATGAATGGCTCGCCGCAGACTTTGGCGATGTGAATCACGGTTTGGTCGTAGGTCGTGGTGGTGCCGCCGCAGTCGTTGGCGCAACTTCGCTGCAACCACTCGTTAAACCAAACACCGGCATCCGGCATCTGCGAGTGGCGCATGCAACCGACCACGCTCGGATGCAACTGGCCGGAGATGGCGGTCTGCTGATCGTCACGGACGACGCGGGACGCTCGTGGCACTCGCCAGAGCTACCGCTGCCACCGCAAGTCGCCGACAAGATCGACTTCCAGGCGTTCGCGGCAGTTGACAACATCTGTTGGCTGGCGGGTAACCCGGGCAGCTGCATATTCCGAAGTCGCGATCACGGTCGATCGTGGGAAATGCTTCGCACCGGAAAGTCCTTGCCCATTCGTGCGATGACGTTCGTTGATGCGCAACGAGGTTGGGCCGTTGGAGCGTTTGGCATGATCCTCGCCACGCGTGATGGTGGCGAAACGTGGTTAAATCAACATACCAGAGGCAGTCGCGCAGCGATGTTGGGGCTGTTCGCTGAAACGTCGGAAGTGCCTCTCGAGTTGCTGGCTCGCTACTGCGGCGATGAAGGCTATCTCGGTGTCATCGAATCATTAACACGCCGCGATGTCGAGGCCGCATCGCCAACGATCGCAAGCGATGAGCAGCGGCTCGCTGCCGGAGTCATCGCCGCAAGTGGATCGTACGCCAACACGACATGGAGATTCCCGCTACGGCAAGCGGGCCTAAAGATGACGGCCATGTCGATCAAACGCGGCTGGAGCGTCACCAACGGGACCGAGGGTGACACGGCTCTGGAAGAGTATTTAGTGATGCGAATCCGGCAGTGGCGACCGGACGTTGTCGTAACCCGTGCGAGCAATCCGCGGCAACAAGATCCGCTTGCACAACTAGTTAACCAGTCGGTCCTGCGTGCCACCGAGCAAGCAGCTGACCCTTCCGTCTACGCCGACCAGATTCGTATCCTTGGGCTCGAACCGTGGCAGGCAAAAAAGGTTTGTGCCGTGGCCGATGGCGAGGGTAGCGGTCCGATGTCGATCGACACCTCACAGTTGGCCACGCGACTTGGCCGTTCGATCAAAGAACATGCCTCACAAGGCTACACGATGTTGCACGATCGCTGGTCACCGACCTTGAGGCGGCGCGGTATCGAATTGTTGTCGAGCCAAATTCCAACTGCAGCCGCGAGACGGGACCTGTTCTCTGGCGTCGCGATCTCCTATGCGAGCGACGCGCGACGTGCCGAGGGACACCCGCAAGCGACCAGTCTGGCCTCGCTCCGGCTTGTGACTCAGAAACAACGCGTCATCGAAACCTTGTTAACTCGGGCCACCAGCGACGCGGACAATTTGGCGGGGTGGTCGGCACAGATCGACGACCTGACTCGCGAATTGACACCACAAGCGGGCGGTGACATTTTGTACCAGCTGGCCCAACGCTACCGTGACATCGGACGCTATGAACTGGCTTGTGAATCACTACAACAGTTAGTTCGCAAGTACCCCACGCATTCGCTCTCCGAAGCGGCAGTCACTTGGTGCATCGAGTATTTGTCCAGCGAAGAAGTCGCTACCGCATTCGGCATGCAACCGGCCGTCGGCAGCCATCTGGTACAGCAAGTGTCGCGAGCCGAAGCGTTTAACGCCGCACTTCCGCCGAATCAAACGCGTCGCATCGAAGTGACACGTTACGACTCGCGTGCTCAGCGCGCTGGATTCGACGCGCCCAGCGACGCCACCGATCCGCTGGAACGACTCCTCTTTCAAGTTGACAACCTACAGCAATTGCGACCGGCTCTGTTCGCTGATCCGCGGCTCCGATTTGCCATCGCTTCAGCCAATCGCAAGCAAGGCCGTCTCCATGCAGCCAATCGTCTGTATCAGCAAGTCGCTGGCAGCCAACCATTCGACGGTTGGCGTCGGACGGCGCACGGCGAGCTATGGTTGACGTCGCGAAAGGGGCATCCTCCCAAACCGCTGCTTCCATGTCCAAGCGTGCCGGAGAAACCGTTTCTGGATGGTAAGTTCGACGAAGAGTTTTGGGCGAGTGCTGTTCAGGCCGAGTTGAAAAGCCAACTCGGCGACGATGCCGACTGGCCATCGACGATTCGGCTGGCGCGCGATGACGAGTATCTCTATCTGAGCATTCAATGTCGCAAGATCAAAGGTTTGACATACGCAGCGGCGGATGAAGAGCGAGGACGTGATCCCGATCTTTCCACCCAGGATCGCGTCGAGCTGTTACTCGACACGAACCGCGACTACACCAGCTATGTCAAGTTGACCGTTGATCATCGCGGCTGGACGGGCGAGACAGCATGGGGCGACGCTCGCTGGAATCCAGAGTGGTTCGTGGCGACTGAGACCAGCGAAGACACGTGGAGTATTGAAGCAGCGATCCCATTCGCCGGACTCGGTCATGAGCATATTGCCGAAGGCGACGTCTGGGCCTGTGGCGTGCAACGCATCGTGCCTGGCGTAGGCTTTCAATCCTGGACACAACCCGCCTCGGTCTCTGGTTCGCCGGAAGGTTTTGGCTTCTTGTCGTTCGACTGATCGGAAATCACCATTCGGAACCCAGCAGCACGCGCAAGGACGGCATAGAGCACAATCGCTACAACGGCTTGGCCGTGCCACACCAGTGAATACATCACTGCGTCACCAACATAATTCCAAGTCATCGCTGGGGCAAAGTTCTTGTTCTCGAGAACGAACGGAGCGATCAGCCCGAGTGCAATCGGTTCAAACGACGCGACGAAGATCGAGAAGCAACCGACGATTGCAATTCTCCAAGTCGGCCGAAAGACGGCCAGCAATACAGGTGTGGCGGTCAGACATGGGAAAAATCCGAGCCACGCCCGGATGACCAGAATATCGTGCTCATTGCCGAAGGGGTCGGCGGGCGCAGTCATCGCGGATCGTGCGACGACACCTGAGACTGCGAATGCCGCCGTCAACGTCAGCAGCGTTCGCAGACTGAGTTGCCGGGCGTGGCCCACAGAAAGCCGGCGGAAATGCGTATCAAACGTTATCCATGCGCCCGTACACCAACGATGCAGCCCGAAGATGATCAACGGCGCGAGGGTTCCTGTTCCCACGAGTATCGCTCCTGCCGCCAGCGACGTTCTTCCTTGCGTCGAAATCAAATTGAGCGTCGACAGAGTAAATCCGATTGCTAGTCCCCATGCCATGACGAATGGCATCCGCACTACGAAACTGCCTGGCCCGTATTTGGCGCACGACACAAGCAAAATGATTTGCATGAGGCAGAAAGTGTGAAGCCAATCTCGAATGCCCAAATAACTCGTTCCCTTGGCATTCATCCCAATCCAAATTGTTCCTACGAGGAGCAATAGCAACAAGGCGAACGCAATCGTTCGGCGAATCGTCGTGAAGTTCATGCAAAGTATCTTCAATGGTCGGTGGTGGTTTGTCTAGCGATACCAAGCTTCTTCAATTTGAGCCTCTGATCTTCCTGGCCCGATACTCTTCTGACAAGGTTTTCACGAACGGCCGCTCGTAACAACCCCGTGATCTGGTATCGTCTTGGTTCATGTTCACCTACATGGTTCACGAGTGGAGTTCACTTGACGCTGCTGATCGGTACCGACGAAGCCGGATACGGTCCGAACCTTGGACCGCTGTTGATTTCGGCGACAGCATGGCGCATTCCGGATGACGATGAAGGCACGGACCTCTACGAGCGACTGGCTCACTTTGTGCGAACACAGGTGTCAAGCGATCTTCACGTCCCCATCGCCGACTCGAAGCAACTCTATAAACCCGGCGGCGGGTTGCAGCACCTCGAACGAGGGTTGTTCGCCGCGTTGTCAGCCTGTAACTCGAACGTTGAAAACTGGCGCGACGCTTGGAAAGTGCTGGCCTCGATCGACGCCGACCAGTTGCAACTCGTGCTTTGGTACGCCGATTACAACGCGCCGCTGCCAATCGATCTCGACGCCGAACGGCGCCGCTCCGATCGTTCCATATTTGCGAAGGGGCTTCATTCCACAAACGTTTCTCTCGAACGAGTCCGATCAACCTCAGTGTTTCCCACGCGATTCAACGAACTGGTGGATCGTTATGGGTCGAAGGGCTCGGTCTTGTCGCTTGCAACGCTTGAACTCGTGCGCGATGCCTTAGACCAACATGACGACTCGAATGTTTTGATCCAATGCGACAAGCATGGTGGACGGAATCGATATCTCGCCGTTCTTCAAACGGTGTTTCCGGACGAGCGAATTACGATCATTCGTGAGAGTCGCGAGACCAGCGTGTATCGATGGACCAGTTCGAATGGACGAATCGAAATTCGGTTCACGGCCAAAGGCGAGAGCTTTCTGCCAGCGGCACTCGCATCGATGGCATCGAAGTATCTCCGAGAACTCGCGATGAAAGCGTTCAATGCGTTTTGGCAGCAACATCTGCCCGATCTGAAGCCGACCGCCGGCTACCCGGTCGATGCAAAGCGATTTAAGGCTGAGATTGAAACCGTTCAGCGGAAGTTGAATATCGATGATCGCATGCTTTGGCGAACCAAATAACTCGCCATTTCCTCTTTGGCGGCTAGCGGGTATTGTTGAGTCTGTCTTGATCCTTGCCCGTAACGAACATTTACCGCCATGTCCGAATACGATTTACCCGCTTCGTCTGATCCGGAACAGACTCCCGAATCATTCCAAATCCAACTCGCTTCACGCGTCCTGCGATTGCCACCCTATTTGTTTGGACGCATCAACGGACTGCTGTACGAAAAGCGACGAGCCGGAAGCGATGTGATCGACTTGGGAATGGGCAACCCTTCCGATCCACCCGATCCACTGGTGATCGACAAGTTGGCCGAGGCGGCTCGCGATCCGAACAATCACGGCTACAGCAAATCGAACGGCATCCCGAACTTGCGGCGCGAGATCGCCAGCAAGTACCTGAAGAAGTATGGCGTGCGACTCGACCCAGATACCGAGGTCATCACCTGTCTTGGCTCGAAGGAAGGCTTCAGCCACATGTGCCTCGCGCTGATGGGGCCGGGCGACACGGCCATCGTCCCGGCGCCTTACTTCCCCGTTCACATGTACGCAGTCGCTCTGGCCGCCGGTAACGTGATCGCCCTCGAAGTCGCGGACAGCGAGAAGTTCCTTTCCAACATCGCGTATACCTGTCAGCACTTGTATCCCAAACCCAAGCTGCTGATCATCAACTATCCGCACAATCCTTCTACCGTCACGATCGAATCAGAATTCTATGTCGATGTCGTCAAGCTGGCGAAGAAGTATGGCTTTATGGTCATCAGCGATTTCGCCTATGCCGACGTCGCATTTGAAGGCTATCAACCGCCCAGTTTCCTGACCGCCCCCGGTGCCAGTGACGTCGGCGTCGAGTTCACGACGATGAGCAAAGGCTACAACATGGCCGGTTGGCGAGTTGGTTTCTGCAGCGGAAACGCCGAGATGATTCGCGCGCTGGGTGTGATCAAGGGTTACTACGATTACGGCATGTTCCAAGCGATACAAATCGCCGCCATCGTCGCGCTGCGTGATACCGAAGCGACCGTCGAAGCTCAATCCATGGTCTACCAAAAGCGACGCGACGTGTTGGTCGAAGGGCTGCGTCGCATCGGCTGGGACGTCGATCCGCCACGAGCTGGCATGTTCATTTGGGCCAAGGTGCCAGAGCCTTGGGCCAGTCAGATGAATACAATGGATTTTGCCATGATGTTGCTAGAGCAAGGCGACGTCGCCGTCAGCCCTGGCAGTGGGTTTGGTCCGACCGGCGAAGGCTATCTGCGAATGTCCCTGGTCGAAAACGAAAACCGACTCCGACAAGCCGTCCGCCACATCGGTCGCGCATTACGAACCGCAGCAACGCCAAGCGACTGAAGGTCGCGCGTAGAAGATCTTCACCGAGTCCACCCGACTCGGCGACAACCATAATCGCAGCTCTTTTGACATGATTCTAACTGCGCGCGGCAATCGTCGATCTACAACGGCTCACGCTCCGTCGTGCTGAGCCGACGCCATTGCCGGTCATCACGCGGAGAATGATGGCTGCGGCTAGTTGTTCGCAACGGTCGCGTCGTGATTGTCAAATGCTTGCACAGCGATGAGGAACATTTCCAGTTTCTTGGCATCGAAGTATCGATGCAGAAGGTTGTTGCCCGCGTGATCAACGACGCAGACCTGCTTGGAGTTGGCGTCGAGACCAATTCCGCGTTAGAATTCGTTTTGTCGATTAAAGAACTTCAAATTATGTTCTTCATGGAGCGAGTGGGCTTGAGCCACTAACATTTGAGAGGGTCACGATGAACTTACGATCGTTCGCTGTCGTTGTCGCTTTTGTCACGCCAATGTCGTCCACCATTGGCGACGAAAGTATTACCAAAGAGAAATCGTCGGAAGCTCGTATTGCAACCGAACTTGACCAACATGAGACGAATGTCCGGTCGCTGGATCGACGGTTCCAGGAGGCGATAATTCGCTTGGAGGCGTCTTATACTGCAGAACGAGAATTAATGCATAAGAAGCTTTCCAAAACGTTAAAGAATGAGAAGAAGGCCCTTACAGAGAAGGGAGAACTTGACCAGGCGATTCAGATCCGCGATCAAGTCGCAAGGATCGAAGCAACAGAGATTGTTCCGCCATATCCGAAGGTGACAAAAACAAACGGCCCTGGCTCAACCAAGCCTTCCAACCGCGGAGGAATTCTGGGAACGTGGCGCTGGAACAATGGCGTGGATATCAGGAATCTCGACGATGGGAAAACAAATGGAAACGGCACTTGGCAATTGGTCGATCCCCGAGAGAACATTTACCAATTCCGGTGGAAACGAATACCGGCGGATCGCGTGAAGCTCTCCCCTAATGGTCGCGTTTTAGAAGGCACCAAGGCCAATGATCTAAGCTTTCGAGTGTGGGCCGTTCGCATTGACTGAATTTCGGTTTGACACAAATTTGCGTAACTCTCGGTTGCAACGGGATGGCGATAAAGCGGGACAATATTGTCTGCGTGACTGATTGACGGGGTGTAGGTGAATTGCCGCGGTGCATCCGAATTCAATCACGTCAACACGCTCTCTCTAATCACCTTCGGCCACCACCAAGCCCCTGCTGACGCTCTCGGCACGCGCCAATGGCAACGTGCCATCTCTCCCACAACCCTGCAGTCAGCCAACCGTTACCACGGTGCCTCATCCCAGCTGTCACTTCGCTCAACATCAGCTTGCTTGGCAACTGCGTTCCCCATTAAACTAACGACCGGCAACTTCATGCCGTGATTGAAATCGCATAGCCAACTTCACACGCGAAGCAGCGAAGTTCAACGTACCAGCGGGATGTCTCTTTTGAAGACGCAATAAAGGCGAAACTACGTGATGGCTGACATTTTCCTCGCATACTCGCGCGCCAACTCACAAAAGGCCGATCAATTTCGTGCGGCCTTCAAGAAAGAAGGCTATTCCGTGTTTGTTGATGTTAACACGCCAACCGGTGCGCGTTGGCGGGAACATATCGAGACGCAGCTCAATGCTTGCGATGTGCTGGTTGTTCTGTGGTCGAAGACTTCAGTTAAATCAGACTATGTTAAGGAAGAAGCAGACGTCGCGAAGGATAGTAAGAAGTTGTTTCCGGTTATGATAACAAAATGCGATTTACCCTACGGCTTCCGAAGCTATCAAACGCTTGATTTGACCTCGTGGCGGGGGGATTTAAATGCTCCACAGTGGAGACGCTTGATAGAGGACATTCGCAGTAGGAGTTAGAACGGTACATGATGCTGCAAGCGGTGTGAGACAAACGCCATTGGCATGAGATCGTGAATTCCGCAGTCCGCACCCGTTGGTACGCGAACCCCGGCACTGACTAAGAGCTTGCCGCTGCAGCTCCTCGGCGACTAAAATCATCGATTCAAACAACCCGCACAAGCGACAAAGTTCAGCTTACGACTTATCCGTCTAAATACAGCCGGTAAGAGCGCACTTTGTTTCGAACGCATAACGATGACTTTGCCGTTCACGATTCGCACCGCTGCCACGACCGACGCCGACGAGTTGCTGGAAATTTATCGCCCTTACGTCGAAACGACCGCCGTTTCGTTCGAGCTGGAAATTCCTACCGCGGCGCGGTTCGCTGAACGTATCAAAAGGGCTGTAGAAAAGTGGTCGTGGCTCGTAGCCGAGATCGATGAGCGACCCATTGGATATGCGTATGGTTCCGCCCACCGTGCGCGGGAAGCGTATGCATACTCGGTGGAAACCTCGGCCTACGTTCACGCGTCTCACCACCGCGATGGAGTTGCGCGTGCGCTGTACACGGTGCTGTTCAGACATCTACGAGAGCTCGGGTACGGAAACGCCTACGCCGGGATCACACTGCCGAATGAGCCCAGTGTGGGTTTCCATAAGAGCTTCGGTTTTGAGCCCATCGGCGTGTTTCCGAGGGTGGGGTACAAGTTCGGCAAGTGGCACGATGTGGCATGGCTTTACCGCCCTATTCGGGAGAAAGACACTGACGATGATCGGTGAAGTGTGGCGTCGACGGGTGAACAACCGTTGGTCGCCGTCTTAAAATCGGCTAGGTTAAAGGTCGTGGTTGATTGGGCATCCGTTCGGCTTCTGGCTCGCTGGTAATCGAGGACAAAGCTATGTTCGCCTGCAACACCTTCCTGAATTCGTGGGCGCTGATCGCCGCCGCAATCGGCCTAGGTGAACGCATTCAAGTGCAAAAGGCTGTGAACATTTCGCAGCATGTTTCAATTAGAGCGTCGGAGGAAGAAGTTTTGACGACGCTCGGCGAGCCGCTCTTTCAATGGGAAGCTCAGAAAGGGTTTTTGTTTTTCGGCAGCCATCCCGCCCAGTCGATCTACGGAACCACGATCGACGCCGCCTCTATCGTCATCCCCTATCTTCCCTTTCCAAACCCGCTGCCGCTCAAGATCCGATTGTTTTCCGCAGACACCGACGACTTAGTAATCGATTGGACGCAAGACCGCCGGGTTGCCCACGTGGCGCGACCCGAGCTGACTATTCCGGAGGGCGCAGAGGATTATTTTGAACCGATCTTTTGGATCTCCGAAGTAACGTCTCTGTTCTTCAAATCATGAAGTTGAAGTATCGAGTTGCTTTATAGCCACAGGAACTCGGCGTCGTGCTATACCGCGTTCTCGAGAAAGTATTGACGATGATGAAGACACCGAATCGCTACACCGTCTTATCGCTTGTTTGTGCAATAGCTATCGTCTTGGTGAGACTTTGTTTGTTGACGGAGTTTGCGTCGGCTGACGATTCGACTGAAATCATCGACATCGGATCGCGGCGCGAGTTGTTTGTTGACCGAGTGATCGTCGGCGAGTTGAATGGGGCTTCGCTCAAGCTTCATACGCCGCAACTCGGTCCACCAGTTTCGCCACCGAGGCCGCACGGCCATTACGCGACCGTGCTCCGCTCGGACGATAAGTTTCAGTTCTACTACCGAGGCGACACAAAACCCGGCAATCATTGGAAGAAAGGCTGGGAGCAGTACCACGAAGGCGAAGTGACTCTTTACGCCGAGAGCAAGAATGCCATCAACTGGACATTGCCAAAGCTGGGCATCTATGAAGATCATCCCACGTTCCCGGATGGTAATGTTGTGCTGATGGACGAGTTCCTGGTGACACACAATTTCACGCCGTTCATCGATACTCGACCTGATGTACCGGCCGCGGAGCGATACAAGGCGCTCGGTGGTCTCGCGTATCAGCCGCACAAAGAACATCTTGAAGTGCGCGAACGGCGAGGCCCCGGTGGATTGAAAGCATTCACGTCACCCGATGGCATTCACTGGAAGAAGCTTAGGGATGAACCTGTTATTCCCGAAGAATGGGGCAAGTACTTTGATTCGCAGAATTACGCGTTCTGGTCGGATTCCGAGCAAGCATACGTCTGCTATTTCCGTCGCTTTATCAAGGGTTATCGCGGCATCGCGCGGACGACATCGAAGGATTTCGTGAACTGGACTCCCTTCGTGGAGATGGAAGCGAATCTCCTCGATGAACACCTCTATACACCGTGTACTCAACCGTACTATCGCGCCCCACATATATACATTGCACTCCCCACACGCTTTATGGCGAATCGCGGCGCGGCGACGGACATTTTATTAATGAGTACGCGAGGCGGTTCGCGGTTCGATCGCGAATTCACTCAATCCTTCATTCGGCCGGGGATTGGCAGCGCGGGTTGGGCGAACCGAGCGAACTACGCCGCGATCGGTATTCACGAAACAAGCCCGACTGAAATGTCGCTGTTTCTGACTGGGGGTCGTCGATACGCGCTGCGAATTGATGGTTTCGTCTCGGTGAACGCTCCACTTGCTGGCGGCGAGCTTATTACCAAGTCGCTGAAGTTCTCTGGCAAACAACTCGAGATAAACTATTCGACGAGTGCTGCGGGCAAAGTTCTTGTCGAGCTCCAAGATAACCAAGGCCAGCCAATCTCCGGATTCACGCTGGACGATTGCGAGCCGATCTACGGTGATCACATCGCGAGAGTTGTTAAATGGAAGGGTGGCTCTGATATCGGCGCTTTGGCGAAGACACCAATCCGGATTCGCTTCACCATGTCGGACGCCGATCTGTACTCGCTCAGATTTAAGCAAAACTAAGGCCCCACTTGCGCCGCGAAGCGAGTTCTCTTGCGATTGATCGGAATTGTCGGGTATCCTGCGGGATGTCTTACAAAACGTGAATGAGGTTCTACGCCTGTGGTTCCGTGGAATTTGAAGCAGTGGTTCTCGTTCGTTGCGGGCGCAGTCCTATGCGCCGGCGTTTCGCTACGAGCAGCTGACGATCGTGAGACGTCTCGTCAAGAACTAGACGCAGAGATTACAGGACTGATCGAGCAGCTTGGTTCGTCTCAGTTTGCCACGCGCGAGAAAGCGCAGTCGCGCATCCAAAGCCTGGGGCTCGCTGTTTTTGATGCTTTGTTGCAAGCTCAGCATCACCGCGACATCGAAGTGGCGCGCCGCGCTCGATATTTACTGCGAGGTATGCCGATCACATGGAGCATCGACACCGACCCGCAAGAAGTCCGAAGTTTCCTGCGAAACTATGGCCAGCAAGGGAGAGAGGAACGTCTCAGTCGTATCGAATCTCTGGCAAATTTGAAAAATTCGCAGGGCGTCGTCGCACTCTGCCGGATCATGCGATTTGAATCAGATGTGGTACTCTCGAAGCAGGCCGCGCTGCAGCTCATGTGGCACGACGCTTCGGTCGATCTGGAAGACCGAAAGGTAATCGCCCTGCGAATTCAGGAAGCCGTTGGCAACAGTCGCCGACCGGCATCTCGTTGGCTGCGGACTTATGCAGAAAGTTTAGTCTCGTCCGAACCGACGCTTGATGAATGGGAACAGATCACACGGGATGAACTTGAGATGCTGGCCAGTAAACCAGACGAGACGCAGCGCTCGGTGGCCCGTGACTTGCTGCGGTGGTACGTCGATCTGCTGCGAGGCTTGGGGCGAGGCGAGCAAGTTCAGGCTAACTTTGCGCGCATCGTCGAACTCGTTGAACCGGATCGCGAAGAGTTATTTGATGTCGTCGATTGGGCGCTGGAGCGCGAAGCGTGGTTCGTCCCTGAACTTTTGGCCGAGCGTTTTCCTGCCGAGTACTGGCAACATGCGCTGCTTGTGTATCGATTGGCTGAAGCGAGACGCAAACGCGGTGACGAGGCGGGGGCCAAGGAAGCGGCTGCTCATGCGTTGGGGATGAACCCGACTCAGTACAACCTTCATTTTGCGGCCGCGCGTGACTTGCGCCGCGAGCGGCAAATGTTTGATTGGGCGGAAAGCGAGTTTCGGCAGGTCATCGAGGCGTCGGGTGACTTGCCTAAAGTCGAACTATTCTCTCGCGAGTTGTTAGCGCAGATGTTGGCTGACCTCCAGCGTGAAGGCGACGCTGCCGCCGCGCTCGAACCAGCGTTCGAGATTGGTGAAAAGGATCCGGGTGCTCTGGCTGCGGTCTACGAAGCAATCTACGGGCGAGCCTTCACGCCTCCGGAACTGCGTGCCAAGATCAATCACTTTCTCGGAATTCATCACGGTCGAGAAGGAGATATCGAGAAGCAAAAGACGTTTCTCGAAAAGGCGATGGCGGTCGATACTGAGAACATCGACATCGTGATTGCGTTACATGGGATTAAGGACGGCGATCAAGCATGGCGAGAGAAGGTTGACAAGATGCTCGCCGAGCACGTGCAACGCATCGAGTCGGGGATGCAGGAGCTAGAACAAAGCATGTCGACGACCGAAGACCGAGACGTGCGGGCGTTACTGGGCGAAGATCTCGCACAGAGGAATAACGAGTACGCTTGGTTGGTTAGCAATACCGTTGGCGACTATCAGAAAGCAGTCGCTTGCAGTCGGAAATCACTCGAACTCGTCCCCGCCTCCTGGCCCTATCAGGACACGCTTGGACGATGTTACTTCGCAACCGGTGATTATAAGTCGGCGATTCACTTTCAAAAACTCGCCGTTGCTCAAGCGCCATACCTGCAACAAATGCGACGCCAGCTGAAGCTATTCGAAGAGACGCTTGCCGCCACCGAATCTTCAGTGCCGTGAGTCCCAAGCACGGACGTCTAAGTTAGGGCACGTCGAGTCGTCGGATCGCCGCTGATGCAAACTCCACCCGTCAATCCGAATGCAACCGCGCCGGCGGCAGATCACGGCGACGTCGCGCAATCGCAATGCGCACCCGATGCAACTTTTCACTGGGTCTTTCTCGGTATTTCGTCGGTGGTCGTGCTGTTAGCCGTGCTGCTACAAGTTCAAGGCGAGGAGCAAGTCGTCATCCCAGCACTCGGTGTTCCGCTACCCGGAACTTGCACCTTCAAGCAATACGTTGGAGTCGACTGTCCAGGCTGCGGACTGACTCGCTGCTTCGTAAGCATGGGACATGCTCAACTGGAGCGGGCATGGCACTTCAATCCCGTCGGAATCGCCTTCTTCGTGGTTGTGGTCAGCCAAATTCCGTTTCGGGCGTTTCAATTGTGGCGGCTGAAGCGCGGTGTCGGCGAGATTCGCTTGGGTACGTGGGGCTACTCAGTGATGGTCTTCGTGCTAGTGGGGCTGCTCGCGCAATGGATCGTTCGCATGATCATCCGGTTCACATGAGGTTTTTGATGAACACCGTCAAGCTACACGACGCGACGTTGAACATCGTTGATGAAGGGAGCGGCCCTACGCTGTTACTCGTACATGGATTCCCATTGGACCATACGATGTGGCGTCATCAAATTGAGGCGCTGAGCAACAACTTCCGAGTTATCGCGCCCGATCTTCGCGGCTTCGGAGCCAGTACTGGAGCCAACGATAGGATTACGATGGAGCAACTTGCCGACGATATGGCAGAGTTGCTTGATCGTCTGGACATCGCTGAACCAATCACGTTCTGTGGCTTGTCGATGGGCGGTTATGTCGCGTGGCAGTTCTGGCAACGGCATGCGAGTCGACTTGCTCGTCTGATTCTTTGCGACACACGAGCGGTCGCCGATACGGAAGAAGTCGCGAGCGGTCGGTTAATCATGGCCGAACGTGTTCTAAGCGAGGGCGCGTTGATCATCGCCGACGCGATGCTTCCCAAGTTGTTCGCTGAGCAGTCGGTTCGCCAACAGCGCGACATAATTGAGGCGACCCGCGAGGTGATCCAAGCGACCGCGCCAGCGACGATTGCTGGCGCGTTGCGCGGCATGGCGCGGCGATCCGACATGACTAGCGAACTACCAAGTGTCCATGTCCCAACGTTAGTAATTTGTGGTGAGCACGACTCGATTTCGACCGCCAACGAAATGCGTTCAATCGCGGATCGCTTACCAAACGCGAACTTCGTGGAGGTCGCCGGTAGCGGTCACATGACTCCCCTTGAAGACCCACATTCAGTCACGAGCGCCATCCGCGTCTTTCTTCTTTGACAAGAGCTCGATGGGTCCTCGGGCGTCCACGCTTGCGATCTGAGCTGAGTGGCTGGGGCTCCCAGGCGCTTGTTCAAAGCAGGTATTGAAACGACTTCTAGCTACCAAACAACAATGCTGGCGTGCTAGCAAAGTGGCGTTCAGATATCTGCGCGCGAAAGACGTTTTCAAACTCGTCAAAATGCTGTTGACCGATGACGGCAGACGGATAGATTGAGACTTATCAACGTGTTCATGGTGGATAAGTTGATCAGGCGATTTTCGGTGCGATGTCCACGCCACTCAGCGAAGTGAGCTGGATCGATCGTCACCGCAATGACGCCTTCGACGCGAGGGAAGCAAACGCGTCGCATGTGGCTATGACGGCTGCTGGAGTAAATGGAAGTTAAGCTTAAACCAGCTAGGAGGAGCCGAAGCATGGCCATGTCTACTAACCCAAATAGTGCGACCGATCAGGACGAACCGTCCGTAGCGTTCGATGACATCGAAACGGAGATCAAAGAGAAACTTCATTTCACGCAACACGCCGCGTTGCGACACATAACGTACCGCGTCGATGGCGGCACGGCGGTGCTCTACGGACGCGTCCCGTCGTATTACCTCAAACAGTTGGCGCAAGTCAAAGTCACTTGCGTTGCCGGAATCGAGCGCGTCGATAATCGAATCGAAGTGGCAGTGTCGTAGGCGGAAGCGGCTTCGTTACGGTTGCCAAGGTTCGGGGCCACCTTCTTTCGCGCGCAACATCTTCGCATCCACATCCTTGTACCACGTGTGGAGACTCTTTCGCATTTGATCAACGCGATCAGGCATCATGGCCGCCAGATCGTTCCGCTCGCCGATGTCGTCCTTGAGGTTGTACAAGTGAACTCGTCCGTCTTCGTAGCGTTCAAGCAGTTTGAAATCGCCAACTCGAATGGCACCACCGGGGAACCCGCCCTGGTTCGCGTAATGCGGGTAGTGCCAATAGATCGCGTCTCGCTCGATCCTGCCGTTTTGTTTCAGTAGTGGCGCTAAGCTGAGGCCATCTTGATGCTGGTCCGGCTTCGCCGGGAGATCAGCCATCTCCAGCATCGTCGGATAAAAATCAGTACTGACGACGGGCACATCGCACCTGCTGTTCGCTTTGGTCGTGCCAGGCCACTTGATGACAAACGGTTCGCGAATACCACCTTCATACAGCCAACCCTTGCCACCGCGCAGCGGTAGGTTCGAAGTCGGCGATCCTTCCGAAGTCGACAGGCCTCCGTTATCCGACGTAAAACAAACGACGGTGCTATCGTCGAGTTTCAACTCTTTCAGCTTTGCCAGTACTTTACCGACAGCTTGATCCATCGCTTCGACCATCGCTGCGTAGACCGCGTGTTTTTGAAGAGTCCGAACCTGACGCTTCTGCTCGACGGGCAAGACTTGTTCTTCGGGCGCGAACTCTGGCTTGCCGATCAATCCCAATCGTTCAGCCTTCGCTTTATACTTTTCAACAAGATCGGGCCGACCAATCAGCGGAGTATGTACGGAGTAGAAAGCAAGGTACGCGAAGAACGGTTGATCTTTATGCGCCTCGATAAAGTTGGTGGTCTCCGTCGCTAAACGATCTGGCAAATGCTCGCCATCTGGACCATCAGAAAGTCTCGGATTGCCATAAGGCGAGAAGTACTTCTTTCCGCCATAGGGACCACCGCGACTGAATCCGCCGCGATTGAAGTCGAAGCCTTGCTTCTCGGGCCAGAAGTCTTCATTTGGTCCTAAGTGCCACTTGCCCGCGAATTGAGTTGCGTAGCCCTGCGCCTTGAGCGCCTCGGCGATTGTGACCTCTTCGAGAGGCATCCTGTCATGCAAGACCGCTGGCCGGAAGCGACCGGCGCGAGCACCCGAAAAGAAATTCGTGGCGTCAACGCGCGACGGGTACTTGCCGGTCATGATGCTATAGCGAGTCGGGCTGCAAACGGGATTCGCAGCGTAGCCGTTCGTAAATCGCATTCCTTCCGACGCAAGCCGGTCGACGTTCGGAGTTTCGTAAAATGTGTCAGCGTTGTTGGCGCCGATGTCCATATACCCGAGGTCATCCACCAAGATGAAAACAAAGTTCGGTGGCTTGGCTTCGATCGCTTCCGAGGCAAGACACAAGGACGCGAAGGCAAGGACGGTAAGTGTAGAAATGCGCATGTTGGCTCTCTGAAGATTGCCGGTGATTCTCGCTGCCATTATTTCTTCTTTTGTTTTCGCTTTGGTGCCGAGGCGCTCGCCTGTGCAGCCTGTCTTTCGGCGGATTCGTTTGGCTGAACCGAATCACCGCTTTCGACATCTGCTTTCCAATTCTCCAACGCCGCCAGCATCGCTACGGCGCGTTTCAGTTCAGTACTCGCCAAGTTGCTCTTCTCGCCAAGGTCGCGGTCCAGGTCGTACAGCCCAACCTTCTCGCCTCCCTTTCCGTCGACGATCAATTTCCACGAGCCATTGCGAATGGCTTTACCGTTCCACACCAGCTTTCGATCTCCCAGCTTTTGACCATCCGCCATGACCGGAAGTAAATTAACGCCATCTAGCTTATGGGCATCCGGCGTCGTGACTTCCGCAGCGGCAAGCAACGTCGGCATGACATCAAGAGAAATCGCTAGATCATCACAGACAGCGCCCGGCGCGATCTTATTTGTCCAGCGAGCGATACATGGGACACGGTGTCCACCCTCCCAATTGCTTCCCTTCGCTCCCCGCAACGGCCCGTTATCTCCGTTCTTGTTCGCACCATTGTCGGAGAAGAAAAGGATGAGCGTGTTCTCGGCCAGACCAAGTCGCTGGACCGCATCGACGACTTCCCCGACTCCTTTATCCATCTCCTGCACCATCTCGCGATACGCATCCTTAATATCTGTGCGTTCGCCCTGAGTGTCGAAGGCACCGCCGACAGATCTTAACTTGGGATCATTCGGGCCTTGATAAGGATAATGCGGGGCTTCGTGCGGCAAGTACAGGCAAAACGGTTTACTCTTATTCGCCTCGATGAACTCGACCGCATGTCTGGTGATCAGATGAGTCGTGTACCCTTCTTCGACAGCATGCTTATCCTGGTGCCACCAGTCGTATGTGCCTGCTTGATCGACATGTGAAATGAAATCCACATTGCCACTCACATAACCGCAAAACAGGTCGAACCCATGATGGATCGGGTTGTACTTCGGGTAGTAACCCAAGTGCCACTTGCCGAACATGGCCGTCGAGTATCCAGACTCGCGCAGCAACTCGGCAAAGGTAAGTTCGCTTGTCTGCAAGCCATGATAATGAACCGCACGTGTCGGGTCTGCGAAAACAACACCTGGGATTCCGGCCCGCTGTTGATAGCGCCCGGTCATCAAACCCGCGCGAGTAGGACTGCACACATTTCCACTCGAATGAAAGTCGGTGAACTTCATCCCCTCGGCGGCAAGCTTGTCGAGACGTGGCGTTTCGATCCAACCGCCGTAGCTACTCAAGTCCCCATAGCCCAGATCATCGGCCATGATGACGACGAAGTTAGGGTGAGCTGCCGCTTGAAGCCTTCCTGCATGAGAACATAAGCTCGACATGAGGAATGCGGTGCACATAAGAAGCATACTTCTGAACATTCAAATAACTTTCTAGCAGTCGAGTGATTTGTTTCCGATTAAAGGCCTTTGCATTGGACCACTAGTATCGTTGCACGAATTTAGAAATCCAGGTTGGGCGGGCTTGGCTTGCTTTCAAGTCCATCACCAATTCGTAAAGGATCCATCCGGTCGCGTCAGTCGCGGACAGTCGCCTCCCTTAAATATTGGATAATCGGCAACTGCTGCTTCGTCCATCTCGACGCCCAGGCCGGGGGCGGTTGGCGGTAGGAGATACCCGGCCTCAAAGGAAACTTGTTTCGGAAACAATTCGGTTAACACCTCTCCCGGAACGCGAGCGACTTCCTGCACCGCGAAGTTGCTGATTGCAAGATCCAAGTGCAAACACGCAGCCGTCGAGACCGGCCCCAGCGGATTGTGAGGAGCGACGTTAATCGAATGCGTTTCGCACCAATGTGCGACTTTGATAGCCTCCGTAAAACCGCCGACGTTACAGAGATCGATCCGCGCATAGTCGATCCATTCGTTCTCAATCGCTTCGCGGAACTCCCACTTGCTGGCGTACTGCTCGCCCATCGCGATGGGAACAGTTGTCTTAGCATCAAGCCGCGCCAGTGAACTCGCGTTCTCGCAGCGAATCGGATCTTCGACAAAGTACGGTCGAAGAGGCTCTAACTCGCGACACAGGGTAATCGCATCGACAGGATCGAGCCGCGTGTGTGCGTCGAGGATGATCTCGATCTCTGGGCCAACTGCCTCTCGTACCGCAGTGACGAGCTCCACGCCTTCCCGCACTGCCGCGCGGCGATCGAGATGCTGGCCCTGTTGCGGCAAGTTGAATCGAACGAACCGCCAACCTTCGTTTGCTTTGACTTTCGCAGCGGAAACGACTTCGGCGATTGTCCCATCGGGGACATGCGGGTAACAGACAACTCGATCGCGCACGAGGCCACCGAGTAATTCATAAACAGGCACACCGAGCTTCTTCGCTTTGATGTCCCACAATGCGATGTCGATTGCGCTGATCGCAGCCGCACCGACCCCACCGGCCGGAAAGAAACCGCAGCGATACATCAGCTGCCAGAGATGTTCGGTCCGCATCGGATTCTGGCCGATCAGCGAAGGCGTTAACGCCTCGATAAAACCGGCCATCGCCTGCTCGCGCCACGAGATTCCTCCTTCGCCAAGGCCGCATATCCCTTCATCCGTTTCAACGACAACGAAGAAAAAGTTGCGAACTTCTCCAACGATATAGGTGCGGATCGCGGTGATCTTCATGTTTCGTTCCTACTCGGTCAATGTCTGAGCCTGGACTTGAGCCGAACGCGCTAGCGTCGGATTCTTCGCTGAGCGAAGTCGTTCTGCCGTGCTACCCGCGGCTAGCGCCGTCGGCTCAAGGCGTGTTATAGTGGTGCGTCGCTCACTCGACAACAAGACGCTTTGCGAGACACATGATGAAAGACCAGCACTCAGTCGCCAACGACCTTCCGCCAATCCGCGGTGAACGTCCAACCAGAGTCCGTTGGCTGGTCTTTGTCCTAGCGAGTGGAACGTCGTGGATGCTGTATCTGCACCGGTACAGCTGGAATTTGATTCGGCCGGCGCTTATGGAAGAATACGATTTCAGCAACTCGCAAGTCGACGGATTGTACACGGTGTTTAACGTATCGTATGCGTTCGGCCAGATCCCGGGTGGCATCATCTGCGACTTTTTCGGGACTCACCTGTTTCTTGGGATCATTATCGTGCTGTGGTCCGTCCTGTTGCCGTGCTTCGGACTGACCGGCAACTTTTACGGTCTCGCCGGTCTGCGATTGGGATTTGGCGCGGCGCAGGCGGGTTGTTACCCCAGCCTTTCTAAAGTGACCCGCGTCTGGTTTCCGTTGCGAACGCGGACGATTACCCAAGGTCTGATTGCGAGTTTTTTCGGGCGCAGCGGAGGCGCGATGTCTTCCATCATCATGGGCGCGTTGCTGATCGACACGTGTGGGTTCAGCTGGCGAGTCGCCTTGTTGATCATGGGGCTTGCGGGAGTCCTGTTTGCCAGCCTGTTTTTCTGGCTCTATCGCAACGACCCAGAACAAGACGTACGCGTGAATCGAGCCGAAGTGACCTTGATTCGCGAAGGGGAAACCGACGAGACGCCCGACGGGCCTCGAGTGTTACCGTTCCGTCGCGTGCTACGCAGCCCAAGCATGTTAGTCTTCATCGTTCAACAGTTCATGAATGCCGGTGCAGACGGCATCTATGTCTACCTGATGGGCAGCTACTTTATTACAGCGCGCCACTTCGACATTGCAACGGCCAGCTTGCTTATCAGCTTGCCTTTATGGGGCGGCGCCATCGGCGGGGTCGTTGGCGGCTTTGTCAATGATGGATTGATCCATCTAACCGGCAGCCGGCGCTGGTCGCGAACGACCGTTGGCTTCGCCGGCAAGTTCGTTGCCTGTTTAATGATGTTCGTGGCGATTCAGCAGGTCAGCGGCGTCGCCGCCGCGTTCTGCCTGTTCGTCGTGAAGTTCTTCAGCGATTGGACGCAGCCGACCGTGTGGGGTGCCTGCACCGATATGGGCGGACGCTACTCGGCAACTGTGTTCAGCATCATCAACACGTCCGGCAGCGTCGGAGGGATTTGCACGCCACCGGTCTTAGGTGTCATCCTCGACATGAACACAACCAGGGAGATCGTAGATGGAAAGGAGGAATTGATCACGAACTACACACCTATGTTTACGATTGTTGCCGCGATGTATATGGTGAGCGCGTGCTGCTGGTTATTCATCAATTGCACGCGATCGTTGGATCGGGGTGAACTGACCACGTAAGCCAATCGCAATCATGCCGTTAGCTCCACTTTCCGCTGCCGTCGTTGCAAGAGTTGAACTATCATCGCGTTGGTCGTTGTCCTCTACCCGACCTGTCTAGGGTGAAAGCGAGGAGGCCAGAAGATTCCACCGACCTTTACCGCAAAGCGGTTACATTCTAATAGCCCAGGGTCGCGTCTTCGCGCACCCTGGGTTAATTGAACGACTGGATTGCATACGCTGAAGGCGTTACACAAATCGCCGCGCCGGTGTACTTTGTATAACGCCTTCAGCGTAGACGATCGTTTGCTTTGGTAACCCAGGGTGCGCGAAAACGCGACCCTGGGCTTCGATGTACAACCGCGTTGCGGTAATGAGGGACAGCACGAGATTGATTCGGCTTCCGTAAAATGGCCACTGGAAGATTCTGCACTGATCTATCACTACACCCAACCTGCCTCACGAAACCTATGCCATGACGATGTTCTTTGCGGTCGGTTCCACATCGACCGAACTATCTGATGACGATTTACGCGCCGGCTTGCAGGAATCGTTTGCCAAACTCGGCGAGCGGCATCGGGTGTTGGCATTGCCTCCGGACTTTACACGCTTTAACAGTCGAGCGGGTCTGTTGACTTGTCAGACGCATGATTACTACGGCGAGTGGCTCGTCGACGTGATGCCGGCCCTGGGAACGCACGTTCCGATGCCCGCGTGGCAGCTCGATCGGATGTTCCCTTCACTGCCCAAAGAATTGATCCGCGAGCATCGTTGGCGCGATGATGTGCTCACGATCGGCGAAGTCCCTTCGGAGTTCGTGTCGGAAGTCACCGAAGGGATCTGGGACCGACCGTGGCCCGCCCAGCTGAACAAGCTGGTCTGGGAAGGCGATCACGATCTGATTTTGTCCATCGGCCAAGTCGTTCCGCACGAAGTGATCGGAATGGCCAACTATAACAAGAACGTTTTTGTCGGCACCGGTGGCCAACGCGGGATCAACGAAAGTCACTTCATCGGTGCGGCATACGGCATGGAGCGAATGATGGGGCGAGCCGACACTCCGCTCCGCCGAATTCTGAACTACGCTCAAGACACCTTCTGTCAACACCTGCCGCTGGTCTACGTTTTGACCGTCGTCGGCACGAACGACGCGGGGCAACTTGTCACGCGAGGGTTATTTATTGGTGACGATCACGAATGCTTCGAGCGAGCTGCGGAACTTTCGGTCGAAGTCAACTTCGAGATCCTGGACGAAGAGATGCACAAAGTCGTCGTCTATCTCGATCCCGAAGAGTTCCACAGCACTTGGCTCGGCAACAAATCAATCTATCGCACTCGGATGGCGATCGCCGACTGTGGCGAGCTGATCGTGCTGGCTCCCAAGGTGAAGACCTTCGGCGAGGATCCGGAAATCGATCGCTTGATTCGTAAGTATGGCTATCGCACGACACCAGAGATCATGCGTTTCGTGGATGAGAACGAAGATCTGAAGAACAATCTTTCGGCCGCCGCGCACCTGATTCACGGCTCGTCCGAAGAACGTTTTACTGTTAACTATTGCGCGGGCGAGTTGACACGCGACGAAATCGAGGGCGTTGGCTACGAGTACGGCGACCTCGCTGAGATGACAGCTCGTTATGATCCATCCGTACTGAAAGACGGTTGGAACGACATGGCCAACGGCGAACGGATTTACTACGTCAGCAATCCGGCACTCGGTTTGTGGGCGCACCGAGATAGACTCGGCTAGTTGGACAACGACTTTGTCGAGGTCTCAATCCATTCCCGGAACCCAGAGTTTCGACTTCTCGCCGCCACCAGTTGCAGCAGGGGCGTCGGGAGTCCAGAGCTTGGTGTCAGGTTCCGCGCCAACGGCGGCCATTTGGGGGACAGCACCGGGAGGTGGCGGTCCGGCGGGCGTGGCTTGTGGCGAAATAATTCCGTAGCTGACGAGAATCTCGTACAAACCTTGAGCCACCCCGGGTTCTTGCATGTAACGAGTTTGAATGGTTTGAACGAGATTCTGGCACTCCGCGGTGTCGGCTCGTGAGAGTCGAATGGACAGTTCTGCCAGCAACCAGCGTGCTGGCGACTCATCTGCATCGACCGCTGTCTGCTTGGCATCGGCGACGTAAGCCAAGGCATCATCCGCGTCGACAGCGGTGCGAATTAACAGGTCGTAGGTCTCGTTCTTGTCGACTTTGTCATTCAGGCTGCTGCGGTGAAGCACTTCCTTTGCCAGATGTCGAATCGCCTCGGAAGCGTGCTTCAAGACGACACGACGATAGAGCATCAGCAGGTCTTCGTCAGACAACTTGGCGACGTCGATTAAGGGGATTTGGACGATCGAAATCTTCAACGGTTCAATTCCGACTGGATCGATCGTGTCTCGTGTCGGGAGATTCAGCGCCTTGCGTAGTTGGTTGAAGTCGAATTCGTTGCCGTTTTGCTCGTTACCAAGTTCCAATAGCAAGATCGCTGCAAGCGTCGGGACCTTCATCGTAGGATCGGTCGCAGCTTCGCGAGGAGTTTTGCCACCAAGCGCGCTGAGTGTCAATTCGGGCCATCGATTCAACATGACTTCGGCACGTTGCTCGGAGACCAACTCGCGACGCAGCGCGGGAGGTGTGTCGTCGGGTAATCGCCAGCGCCAGGTCAATGCCGCCGTGACTTTCGGGATTTGACCAGCAACGTCTTCCGTCGGCGAGTCGTTTACGAAGTCTTGGAATACCTCAGCGAGCGCCGATTTCGCTGCGTCGAAACTGTCATCCTGCAAAACAGTGAACTCGATTCGAGCGTCTCGATCGGTCTGTTTCCCGAAGATATACATTTCGCCCAACACGTTCGGAATCGCATCGCGTTTCAATTCGGCGCCACTCTCCGGAACTTCCCGATCAAGTAACCAGAACGCTGCCTTCGGTGGTGGTTGTCCTTCGGCGCTCAGCTCCTTCAAGTCGACGGGCATTTTCGAAACGCGTCGATCCGACAGGCATACCTCCATCAGTTTCTCAATGTCGGGAACGGTATAGGTGACGGCGACTGAATCGATTTCGTCAACTTCGGCGGCTTGGTCAAGCATCTGAGCCAATGCTTCCGCCTCGACCGCCTCGTCGACAGGAACATCTTCCAGTTGCGCGTACTTCCGCCAAGCGACAACGGCCTCGTCCCGCTGGCCGACCCATCCGCTGAGGATCGCGATGTTGCGAAGGATCGCTGACTGTCCTGGATGCTTCTCTTCCAACGTGTCCAATGCTTCACACGCGGCGATCCACGCACCGCGCAGAGCTTGCTTCTTCGCTGCCTCAAACTCATCGGCCCATTCGACGCCTTCTGGGCAGTCGGCGTACGCGTAGTCCTGCTTCAACAATAAAGGTACTTCTTGGAGCATATTGATTCGCATGAGCAGACGAATCGGATTCTCGTCTTGATCGCCGGCCAAACCAGCTTGCATGAGAAGATGCCCTCGAGCCGCGAGGACGTCACCCGATTGAAGCAACGTCTGAGCAACAACACCGATCGCGCTGTAGACCGACGGAGCGAGCATGCCTTCGAGATGTTCCATCGCCTGTTGAAGATCTTCGATCGCACTCTCGAGATCGTTCTTGCTGCAAGCGTGAATCGCCGACAGGGATAGGGCAACAGGGTTATCGGGCGAAGCAGATAAGAACTCGTCGATGGTTGCGTCGGCGTCATCGAATTGGCCAAGCGACAACTGCACATCGGCTTTGATCGCCAAGAGCGCGTTGCGCGCACCTTTATCAGCAATTAATTTGTGTACGTGATCGAGCGCGGACGCGCGCTGTTCGCCTTGCACGGCGCGGATGACTTTGTCGAGTTCTGTTGTGATGTCCTTCGAGCAACAAAACTTGATCTTATTGCCGCTGCCACAGGGGCAGGGTTGATAGGGATCGAGAGACATGAGACGGCCTTCATGGTGAATTGCTGGTGGATTGGCGACGCGCTCGTGGCGTAGCGAAATTCGCAGGAACTAGGGTCGACAAAATCCGTTGTCGGTGTCCAAATGCCTGCGAATTCGGCTACTTGGGCCCGCAGAGCGGTACTCTGCAAGCGACGCGTATCGTAGCAGAACCCAGTTAAGTTGACGACTGGGTGTTGAGAGCGTCGATCTGCGCTTGGACTGCAGATTGCATGCGTTTTGTAAGGTCCGCAGCACTTCGACCGGACTTGCCGGGCGCGAGTTCTATCGGCTCGCCAAATCGAATTTTCACGTACCGCCTACCACGCACGGTCGGGTAGTCGAGTCCCAAGACATCTTCTTCAAACTTATCGATTGTCTCGGCCAGTCGCTCGATGCTCGGATGGCCAGCTAAGTAATCACCACGATAGCTGTACAGCTGCATGGCGAAGAACAGATCTTCCATATCGCAGTGAAGTTGGCGCTCTTCGCGGCTGTCAATCGCTGGTGGATTCTCTTCGTCCTCCAAACGACGAATGATCGCCTGCCGCAGCGCTTTCACACGTTCCGGTGGAGTGCCGCGAGTGTCTCTTACCGCATGTCGCTGTTCGAGTCGCGAGATGACTGTTTCCAACAAACCTCGTATACGGTCGCGCAATCGTCCGCTGCAAGTGTAGCCGAGATAGTCCAGTTCCTTGAGCGCAAGTGCTGCTTCGGCAAGTCGACGAATTCGATCGGGCAGTGGCGAATCAACAACGACTCGCAAATGCAACCGCTCCTCAATCTGTTGCATCGTTGCGAGCAGGCCGTCGCGCGGATCGTCGATGTACCAGAACTTGATGCCACACGGCACAATCACAGTCGGTCGCTTGCTTCGCTTTGCCGCGGTCATCGCAATTGCGGCTGCACCATCGCGGAACGGCGTGACGTAGTCCGTGGTGTGATAGACGTCGCCTTCGGGAAAAATGAGTAGCGGATGCGGCTCGTCTTGCAACACGTGAACAGCTTGCTTGAAGGCCTGTCGATCCGTTCCTTCACGATCAATACTAAAACAGCCGAGCCGCTGCATCGCCCAGCATTCGAATTTGGACGACATTGCGAAGACCTGCCAAGCGGTCATCGTGTAAATCGGCTGTTGCACGCTGTCGAATGCCGCGTACAGCGAGGGCGCGTCGTAGTGAACCGAGTGATTGGGAGTAACGAGCACGCCCTTGTCGGCAGCTATTGCGTCCGTGACGACCTCGACGTTCTGCGACTCGATGTCGACCAGTCGTTGCCCGCTTTGTAATTGGCGACGACGATAAGCTCGCGAAAGCCTCACCCACCACGGCGTTAGCGTCGCTGGCCATGATCTCGGGGGCGTGCAATACGGTTGTCGATTCATCGGGGCACTGTGGTGGCGATAAGCAGTGTTAAGAAGCCGATCCGTGCGTCAGAGAGTTTCGTTTCGTCGTGATCAATTCTAGGAGAACCTTTTGCGGATCGGCGAACTTTTTCAGGCCTTCTTCCATTAAAACCCGTTCGAGACGCGCGAAGTCGACTTTCGCATCAATTTCCGCGAGCACGTCATCAGGTGGAAAGTTTGCCACGTCGGCGGTGAACTCACGGCCACTGTCGAGAACGGCTTGGTTAGTCGTGGGCGGATTTGTCTGTATGTCGCTCCCCGCGAAAGCTGCGACGTATTTCCAAGCCGGATCTTCTGGCTTCTTGGTTCCGGTACTCGCAAAGATGATCTCTTGCGCAAGTGGCAGATTCTTGTCTTTCCAGTAGGCGACATTGTCAGTCCACAAACGCTTTGCGTTGACAATCCCGACTTGCCCCTGAGCGGCCTCGGACAGTTCGGGTACATGCTTCTCCGTGTAGACGTCCAACCGAGATACAAAGATGCTATAGACGCTTTTGAAGCTAGTGAGCTCTCCGCGCCGCTGTGCCCCGCGCCAGACGGCTTCACGAGCAATGTGATACTGGCGCGTCGAGAAGATCAGCGTGACGTTCAATGTAATGCCCGCCGCGACGAGTTCTTCTAAGGCGTCGAGTCCGGCTGGTGTGGCAGGAACCTTGATCATTCGATTGTCGTGACCGGCGGCCCATCGCTTGCCGAGTTCGATATAGCGAGCAACGCGCTCGTGGTGTGGCGGCCCAAGTTCTAGATCCTCTAGAAGCGGGTCGAGTTCAAAGCTCACGTAGCCATCGTCGCCCTTTGTCTCTAGCCAAACAGGATGGAAGACGTCTTGCGCTTGTTGAACAAGCTGGTCGGTCATGGCCCACGCGATTGCTTCGTCGTCCAGGCCTTGGCTGTGAAATGCGTCGAGCTGTTCGTCAAACCGACCTGTCTTCAGCAAATTGGAGACGATGATCGGGTTCGACGTCGCCCCGGTGGCTCCACGCGCACGGTTTTCGGCGACTAGATTTGGGTCGATCGAATCGAGCCACAGCTTCGTTCCGCTTGCGACAAGTGACGTCAGTGAATCAACCATGATGCACCTTCCTTGTTGATACATTCCATTGAATCTGCAGCACGACGGCGAAAGGAGAGTCGTTTTGGGAAGAATAGCAAATCGCGGCGAGTTCACAAACTGCGAAGTTTGTGCCGGCTGACGACGCTAGAACTGTTGCTCCGGTTGTAAGGTCGTCGATGAAGTTATAGGTCGCTGGCGAGAGGGCTTCCATCGCTCGTTTGCCGTAGACGCCCAGGTTACCGGTAGCTAAGGTTAAGTTTCGTCATGAATCTAGGAACGGGACGTTGTTGCAACGTCTTGTCTCATTTGGCTTTCTGAATGGCATTCAGGTTTTTCGACCGACGCGTGCGCTTCTTCGGCAACCGAGCCGTGCTGGTGCTGTGTGTCATCTTCTTTCTTGTCCCTTTCGCCATGCGCGGCGCGCGGAAGGCGACCGAGCACCTTGAAAACAACATCAAGGACTGGCTGCCAGCTGACTTTCCTGAAACCAAAGATTTGGAATGGTTCGGAAAGCACTTCATGGACGAGCGCTTCGTCCTGTTGACGTGGCCTGGTTGTACCGAAGTGACAGCAGAATACGGGATGTTCGCGGAGAAAATCAAAGGCGAAATTGCTCCAAGCGAGGAAGAGATTGCTCAGTTCTCACCCGAGGAAATGGAGCACGAAAAAGTGCGTCAACTCGGCGATAAGCTAGGCTTGTTCGCTGTGTTCGCAAACGCTCGCGAAGATCAGTCGGCCCGCTATGAGTACTACGAGAATTGGGGCGGAATCGGCGAAAAGTGGTTGCTGGGCCACGATGACAAGTGGTATTTCATCAAGCCAAACGGCGAGCTGTACAAATGGGATGGCGACCAGAATGTGGGCAACTATGCCGTCCGCTCTGTCAAGAAGCGAACGGGGCACGAGATCGCAACCGGCGAACTCATCGCGACCGTGGGCGAAGCGATTCCTGGCATTCCGAACGAGTACCATGCTGATCCGCGAAAACTGACGGCTCGATTATTCAACACGGTTCGCACCGGACCGGAGTTGCTGGAAGAGTTGGTCTACGAAGATGGGCCGCTTTGGCCGCGCACGACGGATGTCGCCGACGAAGACAAACCACGGGTCGCTCGCAAGACCGCATACGAACGACTCACAGGCACTTTGTTCGGTCCCGCCATTCACAAGGGGTTCAGTTGGGAAACTCACGACTTCCGGTCGGCCCTGAAGCCAGAGACGATTGCACAGTTGCCTAGCGATTGGGAACAGCGTTTCAAAATGTTCGTTGATCGAGTCGCGGAGAATCAGTACGGTGGTGATCGCAGCAAGCTCGTGAATGCTTCGTCGGACCAGCAAACAGCACATTGGGATACGCTGTTCACTAAGCTACGCGTCGACCCGCCACCACGTCAGACTTGCTTCATTATCACGATGAGCGAAGCTGGCAAGCATGATCTGGCTCGAGTGATCGGTCGCCCAATGCTTGGCAAACCGCCCGGACGCGTCCTCGCATTGGCCCATGAAGCGGGTGTGATTCCAAATCTGGGTGGCGATATCAATCCGAGTGCAGGAGTCGACGAACGAATCCTCAATCTCAAGATGGGCGGACCGCCCGTCGATAACGTCGCGATCGATGAAGAGGGCACAATTACACTGGTTCGACTCGTGGGCTATTCGGCATTCATTGGGATTAGCCTCTCGTTGATCTGTTTCCGCAGCATCAAAGTCACCATGATGGTGTTCTTCGTGGGAGGCGTTGCAGCCATCGCTAGCCTGGCGATTGTGTTCTGGAGCGGGAGCGTTCCCGGCATGGCGCACCTGTCGTCAGTCGATGCAGTGCTCATGTCGATGCCAGCGCTAGTGTACGTGCTGGGACTGTCAGGCGCGGTCCACATCGTGAACTACTATCGCGAGGCCGTCGAAGAGCAAGGCGTCGAAGGCGCTGCCGAACGAGCTATCGGCCACGCCTGGGGGCCATGTACGCTCGCCGCTTTCACAACCGCGCTTGGATTAGTCTCGCTCTACTCCAGCAACTTGATGCCGATCAAGAAGTTTGGACTGTTCTCGGCTCTTGGCGTGATGGCCACGTTGGTCCTCTTGTTCTGCTATCTGCCGGCAGCGTTGACCATTTGGCCCTTCCTTACAAAGAAGCGAGATGAGGACGAAGGCGCTGGATTCGCCAAGCTGATCGAAAACATGTGGTTGGCGGTCGGGCGCTGGATCATTGGCCATCATTGGCTGGTAACTGCCGGTTGTATGGCGCTCATGTTCGCTGTTGGCGCAGGGCTGTTCAAAATTAAGACGGATGTCCAGCTTCTGAAGCTGTTCGATTCCGGCGCGAAGATTATCGGTGACTACCACTGGCTCGAGGGCAACATCGGCAAACTAGTTCCCATGGAATTGGTTGTACGCATGAAGCCTGAATTGCTCCGACCGCCGCTTCAAGAATTGATCGCGTTGTCACAGAAGAGTCCCAAAGCCTATGAAGAGGCGATGTCAACGTCGCAATTCCAACTGACGTTGCTCGAACGAATGCAACTGGTTCACCGCATTCAAGAGGTTTGCGAGTACGAGTTTGGCGAAGCCGGACAAGACAAAATCGGCAGATGTATGTCCGCCGCAACTTTTGTATCGGATCTTCCTGCTGCCGACGCCGGCAAAACGACGCGAGGTACCTTCAACACGCAACTAGAGCGTCAACGTGAAGGCCTGCCGACAGATTATGTTCGGACCGACACACGCAACGAGTTGTGGCGAATTAGCGAGCGGCTAGGAGCATTGAACGACGTCGACTACGGCGTGTTTATTCACGAGCAAAAGGTTGCGGTCGAACCAGTACTTACCGCCTATCGTTTTCGCGACGAGATCCTGCGAGAACTCGTTGCAGCGAAGAACGGGGGCAGCGTTGCACGTTCGAAGATTGGCTTCTTAGGAAGCGCTGACCCAACTGTCAAAACAAACGAGCCAGTGCCTGATGCGGAGAACTCTGAAGCAGAGCAATTGATCGATCAGACGAAAATATTCAGCTCGATCATTGAGAAGTTAGTGACCGAACTCGGTTGCCTGAAACAATGGCATGACCCGGTCACCAAGCCACTCGCAGAACTTGCCGACTCGAATGAGAAGTGGTCACGGATTATCGGAAGTTTCGACTGTGTCGTACTCATCGAGGATCACACGGACTACGACGTTGATTTTATTCGCGAAAACGCCAAGATATTCATCGACGCTCGTGATCACAAGTTTGAACTAGGTACGTCGCTGACTGCAGCCGAACGTGATGATCCGATTCAGGTGGTTTACACAGGCGTAGTACCAGTCGTCTACAAAGCACAACGCACATTACTTAACAGCCTCGTCGTCAGCATCGGCCTGGCGTTCGTGATGATCGCAGCTGTAATGATGGTCTTGCTACGAGACTGGCGAAGACGCATCAGTCCTCTTAATACAATCAACGTAACGGCGGGAATGACGTCGATGGTTCCGAATGTTTTCCCAGTCGTCGTAATATTCGGCGCGATGGGACATTGGGGGACGAAGATCGACATCGGGACAATGATGTGCGCCAGCGTCGCAATGGGCGTTGCGGTCGACGATACGATTCACTTTTTGACGTGGTTCCGAATCGGATTGCGTGAGGGGATGACTCGAAACGGAGCGATTCTCGAAGCTTACCGTCGTGTCGGGACGGCAATGACACAAACGACGTTGATCGGCGGTCTTGGTCTGTCCGTGTTCGCTCTGAGTACTTTTACACCGACGCAGCGTTTCGGTGTGATGATGGTAACGTTGCTAGTTGCTGCGTTGGCTGGCGATCTGATTCTTCTGCCTGCTGTACTCGCAGGCCCGCTGGGCCGATTTTTCATGGTGGCGAAACACGAGCGTTCGTCTGAAAAAAAAACGGAGGGTGACGTAGCGGTTATCCCAGACGAATCGAATGCGCAAGACGCACTCGAAGATCCGGCGTTCGATGATGGCGGCGAAACGCCCCACTCGAAGACTCGCCGCACGGGCAGCGGCACGGTTCGTGCGGATCGAAAACACGGATGGCCTCGGCACTAGGTCTAGCTGGCGACCAGTTCTTGCCAGCCACCAGCCTTGATTGTGTTGCGCGTTCGGTCTCTACTGGCTGTCTATGAATATTCCTTCTAGACAGATTACCGGAGCTGCTGACGGGCCAAACCTGCTCATCACGGGCGGCGTTCATGGCGACGAGTTCGAGCCGATGGCGGCCATTCGCCGTTTGATCAAAGAGATCGATCCAGCGAACCTTCGAGGTCGATTGACGCTGGTCCCTGTTGCCAATGAAGCCGCGTTCCTTCACGGCGCGCGAACAGCCGAAGATGGTCTCGACCTAGCGCGAACATGCCCCGGCGCGCCCGACGGATCGGTTACCGAGCAGACAGCTTATGCCTTAAGCCAGATCATCCGCGCGGCTGATTATTACATCGATCTGCACACCGGCGGAACCATCATGAGCGTGTTGCCGCTGACCGGTTACAAGCTCGTTCCGGATGAAGCGGTTCGCCAGACGCAGCGTCGGATGGCTCACGCATTCAATTTGCCGCTCGTCTGGGGCACCGATTATCGGTTGGAAGGAAGGACGCTGTCAGTTGCTCGTGACGCTGGCGTACCTGCGATCTATGCCGAGTATCTTGGCTCGGGATTGTGCGATCCGGCGGGAGTGGATGCATACGTCGAGGGTTGCCTAAACGTGATGGCGGAACTCGATATGTTCGATCGCGAGCAACCGCAATCGCGCGTCGAACACGCTATCGATGACTTCCGAGAAAGTGCGGGGCACATGCAAATTCGCAACCCGGCACCGATCACTGGTTTCTTTGAACCGCACGTCCAACTGGGCGACATGGTCACGACTGGCGATTCGCTCGGAGTAGTCACTGACACGCTCGGCGAGAACGTGATCGCGGCTCCGTCGCAAGAAACCGGCCAAGTCATCGTGCTACGAACGTTTTCGCGAGTCCATGCTGGCGATACGCTGGCCGTGATTTTGGAAGAAGTTTAGCAACGTTACGCGAGTCGAATCCATGAGCCAGAAACCTGTTGCCCTGATCACCGGTGCTGCCCGCGGAATCGGTCGCGAGACGGCGTTCGAGTTCGCTCGACGTGGTTACGACCTCGGCTTGTTGGATGTCTTGCAAGACGAACTGCAAGCAACATCGAACGCGGCCGTTGCATTTGGCGCGGCGTGTGTCGCGAAAATTTGTGACCTCAGTTCGTTGGAAGCTTCAGAAGCTTCATTGCATCAAGTCGCTCGACACTTTGGCAGACTCGATGTGCTCGTCAACAACGCCGCGTGGCGTGAGATCAAGACGATGCGAGAGATTTCAGTCGAGTCGTGGGAACGGACGATCCGGATCTGCCTGACGACTCCTGCATTCCTAGCTCGTTGGGCCGCCGAGGTAATGGAGCCGCAAGGCTCCGGTGTGATTATTAACGTGTGTAGCATCATGTCACGGCGAGGGGGCGGAGTCGCTGCGGCCTACCCCGCGGTGAAGGGCGGCATCGATTCGCTTACCTACGAACTCGCCTCGCTTTACGGGCGCAGTGGGATCCGAGTACTTGCAGTGAGCCCTGGTGCGATCGATACCGAATTGAGTGGTGACTATCCCGGTGGCGACGGCCAATCGGTCGACGCTCAGCTGCGAGAATGGAGCACGAGCGAGATTCCTCTAGGACGCTGGGGCGAGGCTACGGAAATCGCTCGCGTGATCGCGATGCTATCGAGCGAGGACGCCAGCTACATGACCGGCACGAATGTGACTGTCGACGGAGGTTGGTCGCAGGCCCACTTTCCGCGTGACTTGCTGAAGCGGATGAAGCCAGATCAGTTCTGACATGCGAAACGACGTAGCGGTGGAGGATCGACCACGTTAGTACCGGGCCTCTTCCGCGTCCGCGTCAACGATCGCTTCGACAACTTTCCAATCGGTGACTACGGCAGCGACGTGTGGCTCGAAGACTCCCTTCACACGAATCGGCATCGACGCAACGCGACCGGAAACTCGTAATACATCTCGTTTGCGAAGTCCCTTCGCCATCTCCAACGAGATCTCATCGCCGATTCGCAATCCAACTGGCTTCGCAAGCATATTCCAGTAGTCGGCCGAAGGCTGAGCATAGTACCACACCGTCCCTCGATTGCCGAAGAAGGGAGGTGCGGCGTGTTTCAAGATCATGCGAGTGCGTCCCGCATCCAGAGCCTCGACAAGCACCTCGCCAGCAGTCACACGTCTGACCGTCAACAGGACTTCTACGGTCCCGCCTTCCATTGCGATCGCCGCCGCGGTTAGCTGTTCTACTCGCGCTTCGTATTGGTAGAAGTTGTCTCGATAAAGATCAACGCGAGCCACCGCGTCACCCAGCTCGGTGAGTTCTTCCTGCTCGATCTGTCGAACTTCGATAACGGGTCCGGGAGCAGCAGCTTGTGCTAGACATACGAACCCGAAAACAGCCGCTGCAAAAATGATCCAAGATGAATTGCGCCGCATCACTATGTCCCTCGAGGTCGATCAATGTTTCAACTCGCTCCATTGTAGTTGGGCGGCGACACGTTATCAGGAACATCCAAATGTCACTTAACGGCAAGCCGTGGGCGACTGTGACACGGACAACACCTTCGCCGGTGGCTGGCCGTTAAACGACGCAAGGGGAAGGACTTACTGTCGCGATTCTGGTCGCAGTTGCCCAAGCCGCAACGCCTTCCGCAGCCTAACTGTCTTGTCGATGTCTCGAATTTCCAAGCTGATCGTGGGATCCACTGCATTCCAGTCAACGGCGATGACGCCGTAATTCTCGCGATGAAACGTGTTGGCCGACGCACGATGCTCGTTCTTGGTAGGCGTTCCGCGAGGGTGGAGTTGGTTTAAGCTGCTCGATGTCAATTCGTAAATCGGATACGGAGCGGACTCTTCCAAGGCAGACAGCTCCGACCAATGTCGATCACCACTGATCATCACGACACCGTTCGCCTTCGTCGATTCGATCAATTGCAGCAGACGGGCTCGCTCCAAGGGAAGATTGGCCCAAGTCTCCTGGCCCGATGCGGTCGCCAGTAGCTGAATGCTTGTGGCGATGATTCGCAACTCGGCTGGCACGCGTAGTTGCTCTTCAAGCCACTTCCACTGTGCTTCGCCAAGGACAGTCCGGCTCGGATCATCAGACGGCAGATAGGGACCTCCGACTTTTCGATCGCCTTTCGAGAGCTGGCTGCGAAAGTATCGCGTGTCGAGCAGGATCACCTGAACTCGCTTGCCGGGTGGACCAAAAACGGTCGCATCGTAGACGCCGTCGCGAGCGCGTCTTGGCGAATCGGGCGGGTCATTCCAAAAGTCGACGAAGATCTCTTGCGATTCAATCTTCTTCGCATAGTCCGCGCCGCCATCGTTCACGCCGAAATCATGGTCGTCCCAGGTCGCGAGGATGGGACATGCTTTGATCAGCTTTGCAAATCCTGCGTCCGCTTTGAGCTTCGCATATTTGGCACGCATGACTTGCATGTCCGTTGTGTCGGCATAGATGTTGTCACCGAGAAAGATGAACAACTCGGGTTGCTCGTCGACAATTGTCTGAAGGATCGGCATCGGTTGCTCTTGCTTGATGCAGGAACCGAACAGAATCCGAGACATAAGAGTTGCATCATCCGCGACAACTGGCGAACCGATGGCGAGTGCGCAGCTCGTGGCAATCACGACCGACAGAATTGGTTTTCGCTTTGTTCGTATCATGCAACACATTGTAGCGTCGCAAAAAGAACTATGCGACGTTGCGGAGCCACGATTCAGGATCGACATCTTGGTGTGGAATGCGCCGCTCGTGCAACTTGAACGACAATCGTGACCACCAAGTCGGTCTGCGCCCTGGTGCAACGAACGGAATCAATGGCGTCAGTCGCTGGTAGAGCGCTGCCTTTTGATCGTAGAACTTGCTCGCCTGAGAGGGATCGGCATGATACCTGGCCCACGCAATCGTCCCGCAAACCCCGGCGGCACCAAAGTGATCGTCGAGCAGGATATCTTCCGTAAACACGACCAAGCCGCCGTCGCGTCGCTTTACAGCGTTCTGAAAAGCGACGATGCCGCCGTCCGCCAAGTGCTCCGAGTATTCGTCAAAGTCAGTCTCGGCACCCTCGGGCGAATGCTCAGCATGCAAGAGCAACAGCCGCAACGGGCGATCCCAAATCTCGCTGATTTCGTCAGGAAAGACTTGATGAAAGTCAACGATATCATCAACTCCCGCGCCGCGCAGATTGGACTCAACCGTTTCGAGTTGCGTTTGGTAGAACTGCGTTTCGAGCGGCTCGATGGTACTGACGCGAGTGTCGCCCGCCAACCGAGCGGCTTCGGCCAAGACGATCGTCGATTGTCCGGTGCCACAACCGATAGCGAGGATCTCCCCTTCGGCAAGTGGGCAAACACCGATCAGCGCAAGAAATCGCAACTCGCGATCATTGATCTGACGGGGAAGGTTCTTTACAAGTCGGGGGGCGGAGGCGACGAAGTCCGTGATGGCTGGATCTAGCATCACAATTTCCTTGGCGGGACGAGCATAGGGGCACGTGAATTATCGTCGGAATTTTGCTGGCACAGACTTGAGAGAGCCATGCAGTAATTGTCGATGCTAGCTCTGCCAGCGACCAGATTCGCTTGCGTTTCGATCCGGGCAACTCACTTTGAGATCGACTTTGGCCCCTCGCCGAGCACCTTGTCGTACGTGCCATCCCCTGACTTGACGTATTTCGTAAAGCCAAGTCGTTCGAGCTTCTTGTCGTCCGCCAGGTTGCGATCCGTCTTCATCGGCGCGTGCTTGCCGGCCACGTGGAAAGGTACGAACACGCGCCGAACGGTCTGGCCCGTTTCTGGATGCGTCGACAGTGGTTCGTCCGACATAAGCTCGACGACCTCGAACCGCTCGCCCGGATTTCCGTCTTCGTCGAGAATTTCATACACATAAGTCGGCACTGTTATTACTCCGTCAATAGCACCACGGTGATCGGTGATCCCCGCGTCAACTGAATTCTCGCGTACTCACCTATTCTACAACAAGGATCGTCAACATGAATGAGCGAGCTTTCGCGATTATAATTCGCCGATCCTCTCTGACGCTGATTGATTCGCCGATCGCGTACGTAACAAAAGGCTTTCAAACAGTTTGCGATCAATCGCACGATCCGAAACGAGCGGCATTTACCTTGCTGTTCGGTGCCAGCCGATATATAAAGCAGGGTTGATGCGTTTGTGCTGCCTTTCATCGGAGTCTTTGTATGAGTCAGCAGTGGGATCAAGGACGGACGTGCTCCGAGTTTCGGCGTAACGAGATCAGTCGCCGTGGCTTTGTGAGGGCAGGAGCGTTGGGCGCGGCTGGCCTGTCGCTGGCCGATCTCCTTCGCGGCGAGGCGCAGGCTGCACCGGCACAAAGCAGAGCCGTTAACTCGGTCATCATCCTTTGGATGCGAGGCGGACCCAGCCACATCGACATGTGGGACCCTAAGCCAGATGCGCCGATCGACTACCGTGGCGAGTTTGGAGTCAGCGATACGAATGTTCCCGGCATCCAATTAACCGACATGTTGCCGATGTGCGGTCGCGTGATGGACAAGTGGTCGATCATTCGTAGCTTGCACCACGGCAACGCAGGACACTCGGCAGGAGACCAAATCTGTTTCACCGGATATCCGCCCGGACCAGCGCCTGATCAGAACGTCATGCCAAGTTGTGGGTCAATCGTCGCCGAGCAGCTTGGGCATCTAAATCCTGAGTTGCCAGGCTACGTCATGATTCCGCGCCAAGTCCCAGGAACCGACTCGGCCTATCTCGGCGTCGCTCACAAGCCCTTCGAAACCGGCGCCGATCCAGCACAAGCCGGGCCGTTCAAGTTGCCGAACTTCGAGATTGCCTCCGGACTTACCGTTGACCGACTCGACGGTCGTCGCGAGTTGCTGACGGGCTTCGACCGCTTGCAAGCAACCGCGGATCAAAGCGGCCAGATGGACGCGCTCGACCGCTTTGGCCAGAAGGCTTGGGATATCCTTTCTTCACCGGCAGCAAAGCACGCTTTCGATCTCGATAGCGAGCCGCAAGATCTGCGCGAGCGTTACGGATTCATGCCTGCGTTCGACCCGATGGCGTCAAATCGCTGCGGCGCTCCCGCGTGGAGTCAACGAATGCTGCTTGCTCGTCGACTCGTTGAAGCGGGTGTCCGGCTAGTGACCGTCGATCTTCGGTGGTGGGACACTCACGTTCAAGGGTTCGACTCGCTTCGTCGAGGCTTCCTGCCACGCTTCGATAAGGCGTACTCAGCGTTGATCGAAGACTTGGAACAACGCGGCTTGATGGGGTCGACACTGGTTGTCGCGTGGGGCGAGTTCGGTCGCACGCCACGCGTGAATAAAGACGCTGGGCGCGATCACTACCCGAACGTCTTCAGCGCCGCCATCGCCGGCGGCAAAGTGCAGGGCGGTCGCGTCGTCGGCTCGTCCGACGCAAAAGGAGCCTTCCCGAAAGACAACCCGAAGACACCTCAAGATGTGTTGGCAACGATCTACGATCACCTGGGTGTTGATACCAGAAAGCAGTATCTCACTGCCTCCGGTCGTCCAGTACCGGTGCTTCCGCACGGTGAACCGATACGAGAACTGTTTTCGTAAAGGTGAAATCGGTTCATCCGCTTCGAGACGATCGAAAAGCATGAGCGTTGGGAATTCCTAAAGCTTCCACAAGTTCTGTTTACGCCTTCTTCAGACATTCCTTTAGATAATCGCGAGAGCGATTGATCTCGTCGGTAACGGCATTTGTTGTTTCGAGTATCGGAATGCCACGCGGCACTGGGTGCATGAAAATCTCGGTCCAACCGCGATAGTCGATTTCTTGCAGTGCCGCAACGAGTGGAACGAAATCGAGCGTGCCACGCCCGGGCATTTGAAGCAACTCTTGCTCCTTGGGCAACTTCTTGCTGCATCCCATCCCGTGCTGCCAGGCATAAAACATGGCAATGCCATCGCCCAGCGTTCGGATCAGATCGCTAATCAGTTTCTCGTCTTGTGGAAGATGATACGGAGCTAGAGCGACCGCCAGATGCTCCGACGAGCGTAGTTCGACAAGCCACTTCAACGAGTCGGGCGAATCGATCAGGTTGTTGCCGTGGTTCTCAATCGCAATCGTGACGCCGGTGTCCTCCGCCACCTCCAGATGTGGCTTCATCTGTTCGATGAACTTTCCGACGGCTGCCTTGAGTTCATTGCCTTTAAGTCCGACCGGCCCTTTGCCGCCACAAACGATCGTCGGACAGCCGAAGCGCTTCGCAAGTCGCATCTCGTTCTGAACGCCAAACGGACCGAGTTTGTATTGAGTGATGCATCCCAGCGAGACGTCATGCTGTTTGAGCAAGGCAGCAAACTTCTCTTCGCCTAGCTCATCGAGTTGCTCACGCTGATTACCATGCACCTTCGGCCAGATATCAAATGCGGCCGCGCCGGTCTTTGCAACTTCAGGCATGATCTCGGCAACATCGGTATAGCCATACATCGACGAGCCAACGATGTAGCGGAAAGTGAAGTCTTTGTCATCCGCATCGACGGTGTTGTCGTTGGCGGTTGTCGGCAGCGCTGCGACCGTTGCCGCTCCAATTAACGTTTTATTAAATTGGCGGCGATCAAACGGTTGTCTGGTCATGCGAGGCTCCCTGTTGCAGATCGATAAACGTTCTCGCCGTTGTCAAGAAACGGAACGGCGAGGTGCATTGGGTCATTCGTGTTGGGCTTATAGATCGGAGCGGGCGAGTATTGAGTCACGTACGCTCGCCGCATTTTGTCAGTTGTGTTCGCACCACTTCGATGAAATGTCAGCGAGCTGAAAACGACAAGGCTCCCGGCAGGTACGATTGCTGGAATTCCAGGATTCTCTCCAAAGTAACCGGTCTTGTCGCCGGTCGCCGGATCGCGAATGTGTTCGACCAACGATCGAATGCCGATTGTCGAGAAAGGCATGACTGACGCCGTACCATTCTCAAGTGTCATATCGTCGACGGCCGCCCAGACCGTGACATAGGGGCGATGCAAGAATCCAAGATAGCCGCCATCCTGATGCCAGGAAAACTTGATACCTTGCTCGGCGGCCTTCACGACGTATTGGTCGTAGAATAAATACGCCGTATCGCCGATCGTGGCCTTACAGACTTCGGACATGAGATCGCCGAAGACATACTCATCAAGCCGCGGTGCTTGGTGGTACTGCTTGGCAATGTGGTAACGCTTGCCTCGGTGACTGATGTGGATGTGGTCGGTGCCTTGCCGATCCATCTCCGCGTGCATGATCTCGATCAAATAGTCACAGGCATCTCGCATGATCTGCAAGTGCTCGTCGGAAATCGCTCGCTCCAGGATGAAGAATCCTTCGTCGATGTATTGCTGCCGTTGTTGATCGGTTATCATCATCACTCGATCCGATAAAGCTTGGAATCCGATCGCAGCAACAACGTCGATCCCAGCACCGCAGGTGATGCCATCAACTTGCCATCGACGTGGCTCTTGGCAAGCTCGATGTATTCGGGCGCAGCTTTGATAACCGTCGTGTCACCTTCCTCGCTGAACAGGTAAACTCGATCTTGTGTCGCAATCGGCGAAGCTGAGTACGCACCTCCGATCCGCTCTTTCCACAGTTCCTTGCCGGTGTGAGCATCGAAGCACGACGCGATACCGGTGTCGGCGATGACGAATAGCAGATCCTCGACCAAGACTGGCGATGGTTTAGCTGAAATCTGTCCTTTGGCGCGCCACGCGACATGCGTTTCAGTCACGTCGCCGCTTCCGTCAACTCGAATCGCCCATAGCTGCGGCTTTCCGAATCCGGTGCAAATGAAAACCATGCCGTGCCCATAGACAGGCCGCGGCACATTAGAGAACCCTTCGCCGTGATCGACGCGCCACAGCTCCTCTCCGGTCACCGGGTCGTACGAAACGACCCATTGAGCGCCGGGAATCACGTACTGATCGCGGCCATCTTGCCGCACAAGCAACGGTGTCGAATAGGCTTTTCGATGTTGGCCGTCTTCGTTGCGAATTGGCGGACGAGGGGTCTCCCACAACGTTTTACCGTCTCGTTTGTTCAGTCCGGTGATGAATTGTTTGTCGATGCCATCGCACACTAAGACAAGGACGTCGTCATAGATGACTGGCGAACTCCCAGCGCCAACGCTGAAGTTGGTAGCAATCGTTCGCTCCCAAATCACCTCGCCGCTGGCGGTATCAAGACAAGCCGTGCCGTTCGATCCGAAGTGGCAATAAACGCGGCCCATTTCAATGACTGGCGTCGGCGAAGCGTAGCTGTTCGCCGTATGAATGGCTTCCGGGGACTCGATGTCAAACAATCCGATATCATGCAGAAGTTCACCGCTCTTCCGATCGACGCTTACCGCACGTAGCGAAAGCGTGCCATGAACTTGGCGGCGTTCAAATTGCTGACGCGTCAGGCCCGATTCTTGAAACTGCTTCTCGATTTGCTCAGGCGTTGGTTCTCTTGTGACTGCCGTCGTCAGCCACACCTGATTGCCAAGCACGACTGGAGACGACCAGGCTTTCCCATCAATGTTGGTTTTCCAAGTGACGTTTTCTGACTCGCTCCAAGTGAGAGGAACTTTGGCATCACCGACAAAACCTTGTCCGTTCGGGCCGCGAAACTCCGTCCACTCGGCTTGAAGGTCGATGGCTGAGGCACAGCAAAGCAATGTCAACAAAATGAAGAACACCCGCATGAATCGCTCTCACTATCTGTTTGGTCCGTCGTCCGGGCTTCAGCCGGCTGGCACCGCATAAAAGCGGAACATACGAACGATTAAACAACTTCATAACCGGAACGTTGTTCGCGGCTGAGCCATGTGTTGGCTTCTGCGTCACCTGGAAACTCTTCTTTCTCAGCATCCCACTTCAAAGGGCGACCGACGCGCATCGAGATATTGCCGAGATGACATGTGCTAACGCTTCGATGTTGGCTCTCGACATTCGAGATCGGCTTCTTTCGAGACTCGACACAATCGAAGAAGTTGCCCATGTGATTAATGATCGCGTCCAGCTTTCCGGACCGCTCGGGGCGATCGAGATTGTCGAAGTCGTAGACCTTGAAGTCCTCTCGTCGCAGCGGCTTGGTCGCCAACTCTTCCACCGCCTTCCCCGACACGGTGCCTCGATTGACGAAGATGCGTCCTTCAGTCCCCGTATACATAATGCCATTGCGGCCGGTATCGGACACAGTCATCTCGACACCATTGGCGTAACGATACTTCGCAAAGAAATCGATGGCGACGTCATAGCCGTCTTTCACCGTTGGAAACTTAGCCGAAGTTTCTATTTCGACTGGCAAAGAGTTGATACCCCATTGGGCAATATCGAGGTGGTGGGCTCCCCAATCGGTCATCTGCCCGCCGGAGTAATCGTACCACCAACGAAACGTATAGTGACAACGCTCTTCGAGGTAGGGCACCGCAGGCGTCTGGCCTTGCCACATATCCCAATTGATGTTGCTTGGCGGCTGCCGATGAGTGAACGGTCCACCGACCTGATTCTTGCCAAGCACGACTTCGACTTGCTGCAATTTGCCGATGCGTCCTTGGCGTACTAACTCGACAGCCGTTCTAAAGCGGTGGTCACTTCGCTGCCAGGAACCAACCTGAACGACGCGTCCCGTCTTTTTGACGACGTCCGTTAACAACTTGCCTTCGTCGATGGTAAGCGTCAGTGGTTTTTCACAGTAGACGTCTTTGCCAGCACGACAAGCGTCGATGACCATCTTTGTGTGCCAATGATCAGGTGCACCGATCAACACAACGTCAACGTCATTGCGTTTCAGCAAATCTCGGTAGTCTTCAAAGATCCGAGGCGTGCTGCCGAACGCTGCGCGGGCTTGCTCCCGGACGTGTCGGTCAACATCACACAAGGCAACGATGTCGCCGTACAATTGCGCCTTATGTGTGATCACTGAGCCTTGGTATCGCAAGCCGATACCTCCGACTCCCAAGCGAGCGTTGGGCGAACGCGGTTTGTCTTGGGCGATGGCAGTTGAATGAACCATCGACGGTATCATGGCACCGGCGAGTGCTGCCCCGGAACTTGCTTTGAGGAATTCGCGGCGATTCGTGTTGCCAACTGACATGGATATTGCTCTGAGATGAGGATCGAGTGTGGGATCGGGGCGGGCACGTATTGTAACCAGAATTGGCCCAAGTTTGCACATCGCGGTGACCGCGTCGGGTGACTTAATCGATCGCCGCGCGGTGAGTCTGAAGTTATCGGACGCGGCAAAGCCCGAATTGATCGCCGTTGCGAACAGGTTTGTCACCCACGAAGTCAATTTCAAGCACCTTCTCGCCTTGCACGATTCGCCCTTCTTCGTCTGTCAGCTGAGTGACAAGCCCTCGCGTCTTGGTATCAGAGACATCGCGGGTTGAAGATGTGCGTTGCTTAGGATTGTCCAGGAAATAATTTCAGCATCTTCGTTTAACGGCGAGCCGAAGGCGTCGGTAAGCGGCTCAAAGTCGCCTCCGGCTTGCCGTTAATCGATGAAGTAGTTCTCTGCGTGGTTCTTACCGAGCGAGCCGTTCGATAAGCGAGGAAAGCTCAGAAGGGATCGGCTTATGTTTCGTATAGGTGTCTTCGAAGAGTGTAAGCCGTGGCTGGCCGCCGATGACGCCAGCCATGACGCCGGTCTGACCCGCCAGAATGGCTCCCACCGCCGAATCGCCGACAGAGCTGGCAAGGATTCGATCTTCTGGCGACGGCGATCCTCCGCGCTGTAGATGCCCGAGGATAACACAGCGGGTCGAGAAAGGATTGCCGGCTGCTTTCAAATCTTCGTTCAACTTAGCGGCGTCGCCTTCTTCGTCCCCTTCGGCAACGATCATCATGACCGATGTTTTTCCACGAGCCTTCAGTTGGTGCAAGTCTCGCACGATGGCCGGAATGTCCGTCTTCGTTTCAGGAACGCACACGCACTCGGCCCCCGCGGCCAACGCCGTATGAACCGCGATGAAGCCGCTGTGGCGCCCCATGACTTCGACCAAGAACATCCGTTCGTGGCTTTCGGCCGTGTCGCGAATCTTGTCAACCGCTTCGACCGCCGTTTGTACAGCCGTTGAGAAACCGATTGTGAAATCCGTCCCCATCAAGTCATTATCGATCGTGCCTGGGCAGCCGACGATTCGGCCGTTCCAAAGCTTGGCTAGGTCAACAGCTCCGTGAAACGTGCCGTCTCCACCAATCGGCACTAACGCATCGATCCTATGTTTCTCCAAGATCGACACAGCTTTCTTGACTCCTGCTTCCGTACGAAACTCTGCACTTCGACTGCTGCGAAGAAACGCTCCGCCGATTCGAGACCATCCTGAGACGCTGCGCAGGGTCATCAGCGGCTCGCCCATGGCGTTGATAAAGAAGTCTTCGTCGAGCAAGCCTTGATAACCTCGGTTGATACCGACGACATCATGCCCTTCGGAAATCGCACGCCGAACGACGGCTCGGACACAGGCATTCATGCCGGGTGCGTCTCCGCCGCTACAAAAGACTCCGATTCTCACCCTACACCTCTTTCTACTTACAACTTTCGATTGACAGTCCGCTTGCGCTTCGTTAAACCCAACTCGGTTCTACAGTGACACAACCCATATTTCAACGGCGCTAACCATGAGCATTCTCGATCGATTTCGACTGGACGGTAAGAGGCTGTTTATCACAGGCGGCAGCCGCGGGCTCGGGCGCGAGATGGCGTTGGCAATCGCTGACGCCGGAGCGGATGTGATACTCGTCGGACGGGACGAAGACAGTCTCAACAAAACGGCTGCTGACATTCGCGCGTTTGGTCGCGAAGCGATTCCGCTACAAGCTGACATGAACGACATGTCGGCATGTGAAAGCGTTTGCGAGAAGGCCATTGCCGAGTACGGTCCGATCGACATCTTGATCAACAATGTCGGCGGACGTCGCGAGAACATTCCGACCGAAGAGATGTCTTTGGACAAGTGGCGCGAGCTAATGGATTTGAATCTGACGAGCGTGTTTCTGTGTACGAAGATCATTGGTGGAGCGATGATCGCTGAAGGTCAGGGAGGCCGGATCATCAACATTTCATCCATCAACGCGTTCGTGGCTGGTAAACTCATCCGAGGCCGACACTACGAAACCGCGAAAGCGGCAATCGTCCAATTCACACGCGCGACGGCGGTCGACTGGGCCGAGCATAACATCACGGTCAACGCGATTTGTCCCGGCGGATTTATGACCGAACCAAACGTACGGTGGTCAAAGCTTCATCCGGAAGTTGTCGCGAATTTCCGGCAACAGATTCCGATGGGTGATCATGGTCAGCCGGAAGATCTCGGTCCGCTGGCTGTCTACCTCGCGAGTGAAGCGTCGCGATATATGACCGGTGCGTCGTTGATTATCGATGGCGGGTATACGTTGTGCTGATCTGGCAATTACGTCGCCGTTTGCTTCGCGAAAGGCATTCTATTCGCGGCGTCAGAGGCCAAGTTCAGCCGCGGCTGGCCAACAAGAATTCGCCTGGGAAAGTGATGCACTCAAGCCTAGAAGGCATTGCCACGCGTATTCACTGACAGGATTACTCACTGGCACTCAAGCCATGCCACGTTCACAAACTCTAGACTGCCGAACATCAAAAGGTCTACGCCAATGACACGATTCGAAATTGAAAGACGAGCGTTCCTTTGTGCGTCCGGCGCGATCACCGCGTCAGCAGCGATTGATAGTTTAACTCGGTTCGCCGCCGCCGACGAAGTTCCAACGCTCGGACAAGGCGAGTTCAAGTATCGTCCAGTTCCTGGTTGGGGAGTTCTCGATGCCAAGACGCCGGTCAAGAATTGCAGCGCGATGGTCACCGATTCGCAGGGCCGCATCTACTTGCTGACCGATCACACGTCGAACAACGTGATCGTCTATGACAAAGAGGGGCGGTTGATCTCGAAATGGGGAGGTCGGTTTACCGGCGCTCACGGGTTGGAAATCGTCGACGAAGGCAATCGCGAAATCCTCTTCATCACCGATCTCAGTCTCAATCGTGTCTTCAAAACAACGCTGGAGGGTGAGATCTTAATGGAGCTGACGTGTCCTAAGTCGACTGGCAAGTACGCCGTCGAGAAAGAGTATCGCCCGTCGTGGACATTGCATCTGCCTGACGGTGACTTCTTCGTGTTAGATGGATACGGTAAGGACTACATCTTCCGGTATGACCGCGATGGCAAATTGCTGAATTACTTCGGTGGCCCAGAAGGAGGCATCGACCATTGGGGCCCGCATGGCGGCGTGATCGACACTCGTGGCCCCGGCGACCCGGAAATGATCATCGCAATGAGCGATCAACAATCGATCAAGCGGCTCTCGCTCGACGGCAAGCTGATTGAGACGATCCATCTTCCCGGCTCGAATCCTCGCATGATCCAAATCGTCGGCGAGTACCTGTTCGTCCCACACCTCGCGGACAACTGGCCAAAAGATCGCGAGAGCCGTGGCTACGTCTCAGTCCTCGATCGCGACTATCGAATCGTCTCGAACATCGGAGCAACAGCTCCGAACTACGTCGACGGCAAACTACAGCCAATGCACGAGCAAGGCGGTTTGTTTCAACATCCCCACGATCTAGTCGTCACCGCCGACGGAGCGATTTACGTCCCACAGTTTGCTTCGGGGAACACATACCCGATCAAATTGTTGCCTGCGTAATGTGACGGTCTATGCAAACGGAAATCGTTCATCGATCTCGGCGTTTGATAGCTCAACGATGAAACCGCCGATTCGTTCGACGAGCACTTCCATCACTTTGCGGCCCTTGTCTGCGGTTGCGGCGTGAGGGTTTCCCGAACCGGCGTTGGTGGTCAGCAGGTGCCAGGGGCGAGTGATAGAGACCCAGCCTTCATTGATGGCGGTGAAGCGGCTGGGTGCGGTGTCGCCTTGGTCGGCCATCAGTGTTCCGTCGGCGTTCTTTGCTACGAGGTGTGGGTAGTAGGCCATGATCAGTGAAGTTTCCATTTCGCCGGCGTGGTCGTCGCGGTTCTCGAAGATGGGGCCGTACAGATCGGCAATGATCTGATACCAATTGCACAAAAAGATCTGAACGCTCGTCGTGCCATACAATTCACGTAACAACGGCTTAAAGTCATTGCCGCCGTGGCTGTTCAACAGCAAGAGCTTTCTAACACCCGACTTCTCCAGTGACGCAACGAGATCTTTAATCACGTGGGACAGAGTTGTTGGGTTCAGATTCATGGCAAGCGGGAATTCCCGCATGTTCGTCTCGGTGCCATACGGAATGGTTGGCAACAGAGCGACCTTTGCTCCTTGCTGATGAGCCGCCTCGCAGATGTGCTCGCCAATCACGGTTCCCTCAAAGACGTCCGTGCCGTAAGGCAAGTGCAGATTGTGCGGCTCGGTCGCTCCCATCGGTAGCACGGCGACTTGGTAAGGGTTCTCCTTCGTGTAAGCGTAGTTTGCCTCTGCGAGAACCCACGGCCGGGCGTTTGACTGCTTTTCCATCTGTCGATCCAATATTCTCTATTCTCGATTGAGTTGCGGGAGCTTTGCCTTTAACGCAGCTAGCCCATCTGCCGTGACGTTAGTTTGGCCTACTTCGAGGAACTCGAGATGCGATAGCTCTCGCAGACCATCAAGGCCCGTGTCGCTGACATCCGTTCCGGTGAGCCACAACACTTTTAGCTTTTTCAATCTGGACAAGTGAGCTACACCCGCGTCGGTAATCTTCGTGCCAGAGAGATCTAGCTCTTCGAGCAGCGCGAAACGCGAAACGATCTCAAGCGACTTGTCGGCGATCGCGGTACCTTCCAAGTTCAATCGCCGCAGATCGATCGCACGCGCGATATGAGCGATTCCCGCATCGGTCGTCTGCGTGAATGATAGATCTAACCACTGAAGTGATGAGAAGTCGGCAAGACGCTTAACACCGCCGTCCGTAATCTCGGTTCGACCGAGCGCCAGACTCTTAACGACGGTCGGCGGATTTAGATTCGCAAGATCCTCATCTCGCACGATAAGAAATTTTGCATACTCGTTATCGAGCTCTTCCAATTCAATACTGCATCGCGATGCCAGCGTAGTCGGTCCGGCGCGACCAAGATACAGCATCGTGACGAAGTCAACTAATGCGTTGCGATACTTTCCGTTCGCGCCGTCCATCAAGTAATGAGCCATGCCGGCCGCTTGCGTGTAAAGACGACGAATGTCCTCGTGGCGTTGGAGTTCTTCGCGCCCCAATCGCACAAGTTCACTAAGCGGCATGTAAAACTCGCCCGTTAATACCCGGACCCTGGCGTATTGCATTCGTTCCGCATCGACCCCACCAACCGTCATGTAGCCACGGTGCGCTACGAGCGACTCCATATAGACTGCGATTCCTTCGACGATCCAGAAGTTCGAGACTTCGCCAACGTCTGCGATCGAATCGCCTAACTCCTGAAAAAGCTGATGCGTCGCTTCGTGATACCAAGTCGGCTCGACGCTCGCGTCGCCAGCGTAGAAGAAGGCAGTCTGCTCGCCCTTCATGTAGTAGCCCAACGATATGGCGATTTGCGATTCGTACTTCTGAAGTTTCTCAACGTATTCATCGCGGTCGGCGAACAAGACGACGGCAAGTTTTTTGCGGGTTCCCAAGCGAGCGTTGCCGCCTCGGAATCGTTCCGCTAGTGACTCGTCGGCACTCCAGTAGCGAAAGAACACTTGCTGCCAGACCGAATGAAAACGCTCTAGCTTCTTTGCGAGTTCGACTCCGGCTTCGGCGCTCGCACTGGTCGTGATGCGATAGTGCTGCGATTCGATTTGCCAGTAACGACCGCGTCGCCAGCCAAAGTCCGGATGATTTCTGGTTGCCGTCCGCCGAGCGATCCGAGTTGATAGCGGCGAACCCAGACTGAGTACCCGGCGCGCATCCGCGTTCGTCGGATCGTGTTGCAGAACCTCATGCAAGAGCCGGTACGCAGTCGTCCCATCGCCCTGCTCGGCAACCTCGCGGGCCAGCGCGAATAATTCTTCGGCATGATCGGCCCGCAGTTGCATAAACTTGCGGTGCCAGAACTTGACGACATCGGAGGCGTCGCCCGATGGCAGGTGCGCGTCGACATCCTGCGGCACGAACAAATACTGTCGATCCGCGCCACGCTCAACCAGCCAATCTCGCGTGATCTTCGCTTGCGCGTCGAGTTTCAACTCGTCACACTTGCTCGCGAGCTGAGCCAGTAGTTGGCCGAAGTTGGCTCGCAACTCGATCTGTTTGCTTTCCAGTGCCGCCTCAGCACGACCGGTGCTGGTTACGACAATAAGCAAGACGATGGCGAATTGCTGTCCAGATTGTTTGTTCAAGATGAGAATCTTCCTTCCAATCAGCGCGTTCGCCTGCCTCTATCCAGTGTAACGCACGTCATTTCGCTGGCGACCAAGCGACGCGCAGGTGTCCGACCGCCTTCGGAAGAATCTCTTCCGAAAGACTTAATCGCCTTTTGGATAACGAGTTACGTTGCGACCAAATGCGTGACCCTCTTGTCGAGCAGTGTTAAAATACAGCGTACAACCCAAATCGCTACTCCTCATTCTTCGGAGCATTGGATGTCTCGCAGGCATCGGACACGAACTCGCCGCCGATTTCTCTCGATGGAAACGCTCGAGGGCAGGCGACTACTCGTCGTTGGTATCGTCCCGGCTGAAGCCCCTCCGCAAAACTTCGCGAATCCTGAGGACGCAAACTACGATGGCTCTGTTAGTCCCGCTGACGCTCTGATTGTCATCAACGAGCTGAACAATCCGAATACGAGCGGTTCGCCGACGTCAATCTCGAAGGATATCGATGGCGATGGGGTAGTGACGCCGCGCGATGCACTACTGGTCATTAACCGGCTGAACAGCCGCAGTGATAAGAGCAGTGTCCCGCCTCAAGAGCGTGCGATTGGGCTGCGCAAAGCGCTCGACGCTGGATACCTTCCGCCGAACATGTCGCCAAGCGATGCTCAAGAACTGTTGGAAACGCTCGAGAACGGTGGACACTACGAAGCTGGCGAGCGGTATCGCGATGGGCAAATGATCAATATCAAGCTTCAGCCCGAGAGTGCCGAGAGTTCTGACCCCTTCGTCGAGGCAGAAGGTAGCGATCCGAGTCAGCAATCGGTTGGTTCGACGACCGAAAACCTTGTCCCCGAAAGTGGTTCGCCCCAGTTGGTGGAAGAAGAGGATCCATTTGCCTTGTTCGATTCGGCAGACGAAACCCTTTCCGAACCGATTTATGACTCGACGCTCTGGAATTCACTGCTCGATTCAACAGACATCGATCCGTCTGAATATGTAGATCGCCTCGCCGCAGAGATTGCTGAATCGCTCGTTTCGGAAGACGGTCGCGAACGATTAGCACAGGCAGTTTCCGACGCTCTGGAAAGCGGCGACACGACCGTCGAGGACATCGCCAACGAGTTGGCGGCAATGCGGGCAATGCTCGGAGATACTCATTCGCAAGTCTCACAACTATTTGCGAACCTGGATATCGAAGCGATTATCGAACAGCTTGGCATCGATTTAGGCACGTTAGCCGAAGCCGTTCTTTCGCATGATCTTTCAGACCCATCCGAGCGAGAGGCAATCTTTGCTGACTTCTTGGGGCGAGAGTATCTCACCGCGTTGAGCGTGATTCTGCCGTAGCGAGCAATCCTTGGCACGGTTATTGCTTCTCGAATCACGGAGACGAATTCTCCGATTTCGACGCAACCTCGGCGCGTGATCTGCCGATTAATTGCTTCTGTTCGACGACTCAACAAGATTCGTGAAGTATACTTGAGCAGATAAGAATCCTCCGGTCTGCATTCCGGCAGAGGGACCAATTTTTCGGATTGACCAAGATCAACTTACGGCTAGTGCAGAAGCACGCCTGATCTTTGTCTTTCTTCCAGCGACTCCACTCGCTGCAATCGACCGGAGGTTCCTTTTATCAATCAAGGTGCTAAGGCTTGTTAACTCGGCAGAGCCAAAGCCTGGCCCTTATCGGATAAAAAAGCCGCCTGTTTCGCAGGTGGCTTTTTCTTTTCTTGGGGCATCGATGATGCATCGCCCACCTCAGATCCTCTACGGTCCTTACTTTATTTCAGCAAGGCTGATCGGACTGTGGTTCTTATCGGATTCCACGACTGCGGCAAGTACGCGCTGGACGTTGTAGGCGTCGGCAAAGTCCGGCAGCGGAACCAAGGCTTCGCCGCCTCCGATCACATTGAAGATATCCGCCGCTTGGTTGACGAAGCTGTGTTCGTAACCCAAGACGTGCGCTGTGGGCCACCACGCCCCAGCATACGGGTGATTCGCATTGCCGTTCGTCACGTTAATGGTCGACCAACCTTGCAGCTCTTCGGGCAACGTTGCATCGTACCAATCCAATTCGTTCATCCGCTCGAAGTCGAATCGAATAGCACCTTTCTCGCCGTGGATTTCGAGACGGTTCGCGTTCTTGTATCCGGTCGAAAGACGCGTCGCTTCAAATGTAGCCAACGCGCCGCTGTCCATGCGAGCTATGAACAACACGATGTCGTCGACCGTACTGGCCCCCCTTTTCTCGCTTGTCGCAGCACCGCGACCGGAGATCTCACCACCGGTCGATTCGAGAACGACTCGCTCTTTGATCACCGTCTCCATGGTGGCGCCGGTCACTTCGCTGACTTCGTCCCCGGTGATAAACCGAGCAGTATCGATCGTGTGGGCGCAGAGATCACCCAACGCGCCGCTACCTGCCACTTCACCATCGAACCGCCACATCAGCGGTGTATCTGGTCCAGCCCAATCCTGTAGATAACAGCCCCGGATCTGATAGATGCGGCCTAACTTGCCTTGTTTGCAAAGCTGATGTGCGAACGCGACGGCTGGGCAGCGGCGATAGTTGTACCAGACGAACGTCTTGCCCTCTGCCTTTTCAGCAGCTTCGACCATCTGCCTAGCGTTGTCGAGCGTGTTCGCCAAGGGCTTTTCACATGCGACGTGCTTGCCGGCTTCCAGCGCGGCGATTGTGTGGTCGATGTGGACGTTGTTGGGCGTCACTACGTCGACCAGATCGATTTCCGCATTAGACACGGCAGATTGCCAATCGGTCGTTGCATTCTGCCATCCCCAGCGCTGCGCGAAGGCTGTGGTCTCTTCTTCGTTGCGAGCGGCCACGGTGTGCATGACCGGCGTTACTGGAAGATCGAAAAACTTCGCGGCATTTAGATAGGCGTTCGAGTGCGCGCGGCCCATAAACTTCGTGCCGACAAGCGCTACGTGGCACTTTCCATCTGACATGATTCAACTCCTCGTTGTCTTACTTGTAACGGTCGAACTCAGAAGTACCGCAATTCCAGCGGCGATTCCGATTGGGACTTAGTAATTCACTTCCACCCAGCTCTGAGCTTTTTGGCTGGCCAGCACGGCTTCACAGATGGCAACTTCTTTATGGCCGTCTTCGAACGTGCTCCAATCTGGATCGTCCGGCATCCCACCAGCTTCGACGGCTCGATACACGTTGCGGAACAGATTCTTGGGACCGTCGGGATAACCTTCGGAGTGTCCGCCCGGGTAATGGGCATACTCGCGAGCTGCTTCGTGAAGCAAGGAAGGGTCCTTCGCCAAGACTTCATTCGCCTTGTCTCGATAGCCGAGCCACATTTCGTTTGGATTCTCTTGGTCCCAAGACATCGCGCATTTGGAACCGTCGATCTCGAAGTACAAACGGTTCTTCCGACCGGCGGAAACTTGGCTGACGGTGAAAACTCCATGCGCGCCGTTGGACAGTTCGACCAACACCGACGCATAGTCTTCGGTGTTGATTTCTTGCGGTTCATAGTCCTCGGGGGCGAGTACTTTGCCAGCGTAAGTTTCGACTTCCTTCTTCGGCTTCTGGCGTGTCTTGTGAATGGTACGCAGATCGGCGAACACTTTGGTAATCGTCAGCCCCGTGATGAACTGCAGCAGATCGCACCAGTGGCTGCCAATATCCGCGATCGCGCGGCTGTCGCCGGAAAGTTCGGGAATCAACCGCCAATTCCAGTCAGTCTCCTTAAACATCCAATCCTGCAGATACGAACCGTGGATCGCAAAGACATCACCAACATCGCCTGCCTTGATCATCTCACGAGCGTGCTGAATGAGCGGGTAATAGCGGTAGTTAAAATCCACCGCATGGATCAGCCCTGACTTTTTAGCAAGTTGGACAAGCTCGCTACTTTCCGCCGTGGTCATGGCAAGCGGCTTTTCGCTGATCACATGCTTCCCTGCCGCCAGGATGTCTTTGTTTACTTGATGATGAAGGTGATTCGGCGTGCAATTGTGAACGACTTGAATATCGGAATCAGCCAGCAAGTCTTGGTAGCTACCGTAAGCCTTGGGAATGGACATAGCTGCGGCCTTTGCCTTCGCCAAGTCTTCGTTCGCTTCCGCAACCGCGACGATTTCGACGTTACCCAATCTTCGTGCGGCTTCGACATGGGCTGGGCCAATGAAGCCAGTACCAATGATTCCGGCCGAGATCTTCGATGCCATGCTGAAACTCTCCATCTGAAATTAAATGCCGTAGCGCGGTTGGACCACCAACCTGAGCGTGGTAGAGATCGGCTCGCCGAACCCACGATTGGTTAGTGCGAGAACATCGATTGAATAACAGGAATCTCGCTGACAACTGATAGTAGCGTCACCGCTTAGGAGACGGAATTCTATCTCTCGGAAGATGGGGTTCGCAACCGGGCCCATAGATCTTCTTTTCAGCGGGTCGAGGCGGAGTCTGCTGGAGTTTAGGACGACGCATTGAACACGAAGGCATCACTACAACCGAGCTTGACGCTGGCGCGATGCGTGCGGATACTGCCCCGTTAGGCGGAACGTCAAGGAAACTGGTGCTGCTTGTTTCGGCGAAGGATCGGCGAATTATGACCATCGTTGTGTTCGAAGATGAACACGTGCCGCGATTGTATCCGGTCACTCTCGGGCGACCGGCGTACGCGATCACTTGCGGCGCTTTTCGCTTGTTGGATTGGTTGCAGCAACTTGATTGTCCAATCCACGGGATCGTTCGTTCGCATCTCGCCGACATCCAAAGATGCGATTACCCTGACTTGGGGAATGGGCACTTGGACGATTCCCAATCGATCTTGTTTGTAAGCGCTCGCTTGGTGCCCTCGCGCACGGTGTTTCAAACATTAAAGGAAATGCTCGCTTCCGCCCGACCCGGCGTGGTTAAGCACAATGGAGAAGTCGCCGCAGTCCTGCTCACTCGAAACGTCGATGTCCCGAGCGATACGCTGACTGCCGCGAAGATGCCAGAGTTCTTCGCGAAGGCAGGCGTCGAACAGCTCGATCCGCTGGATCACGAACTGCCTCTGATGCAATACCCGCACGACATCGTCCGCTACAACATTCAGATCTTGTCGGAGAATCTCGAGTATCGGTTGTCGACGGGATCGTACCAAGAAGTCGCCGATGGAGTATTCGTTGGCGAGAACGCGAAACTCGGAGACTATGTGGTCACCGACACCTCGTCCGGTCCGGTCATCTTGGAAAGCAACGCGATGACAGGTCCCTTCTGCTACTTGAATGGTCCCGCCTATATCGGGCACCGCGCGAAGTTGATCGAACACGCTGCCGTGAAAGACGCAGTTACCATCGGGCACACGACGAAAATCGGGGGCGAAGTCGAGGCGTCAATCATCGAGCCTTACACCAACAAACAGCATCATGGCTTTCTGGGCCACAGCTATCTTGGCAGCTGGATCAATCTCGGCGCAGGCACTTGCAACAGCGATCTGAAAAACACGTACGGAATGGTGAACGTTGATCACCAAGGTGTAAAAGTCGCAACCGGGATGCAGTTCGTCGGGTGCATCATCGGTGACTATTCCAAGTCGGCCATCAACACCAGCATCTTCACGGGCAAGACGATTGGCGTCTGTAGCATGCTGTATGGTTTCGTGACCACAAACGTGCCGAGCTATGTCAACTACGCCCGGCTGTTCGGGCAAGTCACCGAGTTGCCACCCGAAGTGATGATCGCAACGCAACAACGAATGTTCAATCGTCGCAAGGTCGAGCAACGACCGTGCGATGTGCAACTGCTGCACGACATGTACGAGTTGAGTCGAGACGAACGACAACTTGCTGGCGACCCTCTTTCGCTATGACCTTGCGATCGTACGAAGAGACTTAGACGGCTAGCCAACCGAACTCCGATTGCTAGAACTACAGCATGGCACTCACCAAACATTTTGGCCCAGGGAAATTTGGCCTCTCCTTCGAACTGTTCCCACCGAAAACCGATGCTGGCGAAGCGGCGATGTATCGGAATGTGGACCAACTGGTCGAGTTCAAACCAGACTTCATCACTTGCACTTACGGCGCGGGTGGATCGACACAAGAGAAGACGCTCGGAATCGTTGAGCAAGTTAAGCAGCGATACAACTTGCCGGTCGCTTCCCACCTGACGTGCGTTGGCTCGACGGTCGATCAGTTAAGGGCGTATCTGACGGAAGCGGCTAGACGCGGGATTGATTACATCGTCGCCTTGCGAGGCGATCCGCCGCGCGGAGAAACCAGCTTCAAGGCGGTTGAAGGCGGACTCCGCTACGCCAATGAACTCGTCGATTTGATTCGTGGTGAGTTCGCCGACTTTGGAATCGCCGTCGCTGGATATCCTGAAACGCACCAGGAGGCTCCGAGCCCCGAGACCGACTTAGAGAACCTGAAGCGAAAAGTTGATTCGGGAGCGGATATCGTCGTCACTCAGTTGTTCTACGATAATGCCGATTTCTTCCGCTTCCGCGATCGGTGTGACGCGGCGGGGATTCATCTGCCGCTTGTTCCAGGCATCCTTCCCGTGACAAGTCTCGCGCAGATTCAGCGGATCACTTCGATGTGTGCTGCGCGGCTGCCGGAGGCCTTTGTCCGCGATCTTGGTCAACGTGATGATGAAGCGTGGCAATTCCAAGTTGGAATCGACTTTGCGACAGCACAGGTTCAAGCATTGATCGAAGCGGGCGTGCCTGGTATTCATTTCTATGTGCTGAACAAGTCTCAAGCAACTTCTGCCGTGTTGAAGGCGATTCAACGTCCGGAGTGAGAACGATGCTCGCAAAGTCATCCAGTCGTTTTTGCGCTCTTTCCTTGGTTGGCTTCGCCGTTCTGGTCGGCCACCCCGCTCGTGGCGAGGACATACACACGCTGCGCGGCACAATCGTCGATGCAAAAACGAATAAGCCCATCGCCGCGCGGCTTTACATCCAAGACGAACAGGGGAAGTCCTTCCACGCGAAATCTGCCGCAGCGGACGGCTCGGCCGTTGATTATAGCAAGACGCGCGGTCCGCAGAGCAGCGAGATTCATACGACGCTTTCAGCCCATGCCTTTGTCGCGCAACTACCATCCGGTAAGTACAACCTGACGGTCGAGCGAGGCAAAGAGTATCGTACGGCGACCGCGAGCGTCGATCTCACCGCGGGAGACGGCGACGTCCGTGTCGCACTATCGCGCTGGATCGATATGAGTTCGCTCGGTTGGTACTCCGGGGAAACGCATGTCCATCGCTCGACGGACGAATTGCCCACCGCGATGTTGGCGGACGACTTGAACGTCGCCCTTCCGCTCACGCACTGGGTGACTCGCGCGTACACACCGCCGAGCCAAGGAGACAAGAATTCGGCTGCGGTTGCTGCCGAGTTGGTCAAGGTTGATGCGACGCATGTAATCTATCCGCTCAATACGGAGTACGAGATCTTTAGCGTTGATGGCAAACGCCACACGCTCGGTGCGATCTTCGCGCTCAACCAGAAGACCGTTCTGACAGAAGGCGTTCCGCCTGTTCGCAAGATCGCAGAACAAGTTCACGGTGAAGGGGCTCTTCTTGAACTGGACAAGCACAACTGGCCTTGGTCGATGATGTTGGTTCCCGTGATGAACGTCGATTTGTACGAGTTGACGAACAACCACATCTGGCGAACAGAGTTTGCCTTCAGGACGTTTGGCGAATCACCCGCCGCCTACATGAACGTCGAGCAAGACGACGAGGGCGTGACCGAACAAGGTTGGCTCGACTTTACCTTTCAGAATTACTATGCGTTGCTGAACTGCGGATTTCGACTAAGGCCAACAGCAGGAACAGCATCCGGAGTGCATCCAGTTCCGCTTGGGTTTGGTCGCGTCTATGTTCATTTGCCGGACGGGTTTTCTTACGAAGCCTGGATGAAAGGACTCGATGCGGGTCGCAGTTTCGTGACGACAGGTCCGATGCTTGTTGTTACGGCGAACGATCAGCCACCGGGAACGACGTTTGGATTTCCGGCTCCAACTCCCCGGAAGGGGCTGAATTTCGGTACGGGCGCAATCGCGACGCTTCGAATTCAGGGTTGGTCAGAAAGTGAATACCAGCTCTCGCGAATCGAAGTTGTTGGCGATGGCGGTGCCGTGGCAGCAATTCCGCCGACTAACAAGAAAATCGCCGCCGGCAGCTACCGGAGCGAGTTCGACGTACCTGTTCCCTTTCACGGTTCGGGCTGGCTCGCGGTTCGGTGTTTCGAGCAACTGCCGAACGGTCGCGTGCGATTCGCACATACGGCTCCTATTCATATCGATGTCGCTGACAAACCGTTGCGCCCGCGCAAGGCCGAAGCTCAGTATCTCGTCGATCGAGTGCAACGTGAAATCGAGAGAAATACCGGTGTACTGTCCGACGACGCCCTCGCCGAATTCCGCCAAGCACTTCAAGCTTACAAAGCAATCGCCACGACGGCGGAGTGAACTGATTTGAGAAGCGTCGTTCTCAGGCACTCTTCTCGGCCAGCATCGAAATACGAACGTATCGGTCATAGTGACCGGTAACAACGTGCAGTCCGTCTGGTGTGAGATCCAAATCACGAGCGTTGTTCTTCAGCTTGAACTGGTGGAACTCTTCTTTCCCGTCTGGCTTCCAAAACAGAAGAAACCCGCCACCACCACCGCCAGAGACCCCGATGACGAAGTTGTCGGGATGAAAGGCGACTCCCCAGCCAACGCCTTTCAACTTTCCCTTTGATACGTGTTGGATCTTTAGTTCGCCAGATTCCCAGTCGTAGATGACGATCGTCGGAACACCGACGCCAGCGAATGCGTTCGTCACCTCTGTGATGCCGCTCCCGGCAAGTTGCTTTCCTTCTAAGTCGAAAGTCAAGCCGCGGAATCCACCGATGTCAGCGCGAAATCCCTTGTCGTACTTGTAGAGCGCCTTGTCGGTGATCTTGCGAACTTGCTCGCCGGTTTCGATATTCCAATGGATGAGATTGGCTTTCAAGTCGCCCGACACGATACTCTTGCCATCCGGATGAAAGAGGACGTTGTAGATGTGGCAATCATGGCCAACGAACTCTTTGACAAACAAACCGTCAGTGAAGTTCCAGAGCTTTACCTTGAGATCGTTACCGGCGGTGGCGACGAGTGATCCGTCGGGGCTAACCGCAACCGAGCGCGCCCAACCATCGTGAGCATCCACTACGCGAATCGGTTCCGGTTTGTCAGCTGCAACCGGCCACCAGACCACCCGTCCGTCATACCCAGCGGTTAGCATCGTCTCGCCATTTGGGTGAAACACGATTCCGCGGACCCAAGCACCGTGGTTGTACTCGACCTTTGCCTCGCCGCTCCATTCCCAACGCCAGACCTTGTAATCCTGCGAGCCGAAAAAGACGTATTTGCCTGCCGGATCAAATCGGCATGAGATGACCGGGCTGTCGTGCTTCAACTCTTTCGCGACGTGTATCTTGGTGACGTCGATCGTTGTCATGGTCGTGTTCTTTCGTGCAATCGTTAGTACTAGTTCCCTGTACGATCAGCCCAAGCGAACCAATCGACCGCCATTGTCTTTGCTCGATCAGGATGGGTCTCGGCCAGATCATTTAACTCGGTCCGATCCGCGGCGACGTCGTAAAGTTCCCACTTTTTAACGAGCTTGTCCCAGACGAGCTTCCACTTGCCTTGGCGAACCGCGCGATTGCCACTCCACTCCCAGTAGAGCGACTCGTGATCGACTCGCGTGTGGCCTCGAAGTATCGGCGCGATACTGAGGCCATCGAGCGGAAGTATGTCATGGCTGGCGTAGCTTTGTGGATACTCGGCGTTACCGACATCAGCGCACGTTGCCATCAAATCCACGAGGTGAGCGACTTGATCGGTCATCGTGTCGGGTTTTACGACGGCTGGCCAGCGCGCGATAAACGGTGTGCTGATCCCTCCTTCGTGAACCCAACTCTTGTAACGCCGAAACGGTGCGTTCTGTGCCCAACCCCAAGCCGGCCCCACCGCCGTATAGAACTCACGCGGACCAGGAATCGCTTCGGGGTTCCGACCGCCCGGCTCTTCGGCACAACCACCGTTGTCAGACAGGAACATGACGAGCGTGTTCTTGGCAACACCTTGCTCGTCCAAAGCATCAAGGATCCGGCCAATGTTCTGATCCATGCTATCGATCATCGCGGCATAGACGGCCATGCGAAGGTCTTCCCAATCTTTATTGGAAGTTTCCCAGTCATAACTCTTCGAGTCGGTGTCGGACAATTGCCAGCGCGGGTCGAGCAAACCCATGGCGAGTTGCCGCTCGTGGCGTCGGTGTCGCAGTGCTTCCCAGCCCATCCTGTACTTGCCGCGATACTTCGCGATGTCTTTAGGCTTCGCATGAAGCGGATAGTGGGGTGCGGTGTAACAAACGTGAACGAAGAACGGCTTATCTGTCTTTGAGAACTGTTCGATGCTTTCCACCGCATGGTTCGTGAACGCGTCGGTGGCGTAGTAGTCGTCAGGAAACTCCGTGATTCGCTGATCGTCCTGGCCAAACTTGCGAGTTCGTCCACCCTTGAACTTCGGATCGGGCTGCACAGGGTTAAAGAAGTTGCTGCACCCATCAAGCAATCCGTAGTATCGATCAAAGCCACGATGAAATGGATGAGTCGTTTCGCTGTTGCCGAGATGCCACTTGCCGCTCAACGATGTGTGGTATCCCGCCTCGCGTAACACTTCGCCGATCGTCACCATGTTTTGCTTCAACAACCCGCCCTTGGGTCGAGGGTACAGCCCCGTGATGAGAGAAGCTCGCGTCGTCGTACACTTTGCGTTGTTGTAGAACTGCCGAAAGCGAACGCCTTCTTTCGCCATGCGATTCAAATTGGGAGTATCAATCTCGCCCCCGTAACACCCGATATCCGAGAAGCCCAAGTCGTCGGCCATTATCAACACGATGTTCGGGTGACGTGTTGAATCGTCGGAAGTCGTTGCAGGGACTTGTGGTTGCGGCAAGCGGCTCAATGTCAGTGCAGCAGCGATTGCACTTACCACTTTCACCAAGTATCGAGGACACATCGGTTGCAGCCGATCCCGATCGGTTAGATACGGACTGGAAATCTTCATGCTCGGCAACCTCTCTTGCCATTGTTCCAACTTGCTGAAGGTGGAATCTCCGTGCGTAAAAAAAGACCAGAGGGCACGGGGTTGCAGCCCCATGCGGGCACTCTGGCTGGCTAGACACCCGGAACCGGCATCAACTTTCATCTTACCGTCTGGTTGTCGCAAGACCCAGACTAGAGGAGTTTTTCAATGGCTGGACAACGAAAAAGATGAGCTAACGGCACCACATGGAACCGCAAATTCGATGATTGCTGGTACGCCACCATCGGCGGAAAGCGGAGTAAACTTCGGGATGAAGCAGGGCAACCGATCAAGGGCAAGGACTTCCGTCAGCGAGTGGAGCTGGCTGTTGCTCGTGTGAAGCTTCAAATTGAACCTGTCGCGGCTCCGGGCGAGGTTCTCAATCGTATCACGATCTGGCGTAACGCGCGATGAACGATTTCTGTTCATACTGTGGTGGCCTTGCTGCATCAGAGTTGAAGAAAAAACACGGGCGTGATTGGGTCGCTTGCGGGTGGGTTGGCCTGGCGCAGTCGCGTCACTCGATGTCAGAAACAAGCCTAGCTGGTGTATAAATGTGTAAGGAGCGTATGCGCTGATGACGACACCGGAAACTCGAGGGAGCCTGTTGATCCGCGTCCGTGATCCCGCAGATCATGCGGCTTGGCACGAATTTGGCGAGATTTATCGGCCCGTCATTCTTCGGTTGGCGAAGCAACGAGGGATGCAAGACGCAGATGCAGAGGACATCGCGCAGCTCGTGCTAACGGCGATCAGCAAGGCAGTACAGCAGCGGGAGCATGACCGAGAGCGGTCGAAATTTCGCACGTGGCTGCATCGAGTGACGCAAAACGCGATCCTCAACGCAGTGACTCGTGGCAAGCCGGATCAAGGCTCGGGTGACGGTAGCTTCCTGGCGCTGCTGCACGAGAGTGAGTCTCACGATGGTCCTGACTCAGACCTCTTGCGACTAGAGTATCAACGTGAAGTTTTCCGTTGGGCGGCTCGTCAGGTTCGCAAGGAATTCCAACCCGCGACTTGGGACGCCTTCTGGTTGACCGCGATCGACGGTCGCGACTGTGAGACCGTGGCCAAAGAACTCGGAAAGAACTGCGGAGCGATCTACGCGGCACGCAGTCGGATCATGCGCCGGATTCAAGTCAAGGTCGCCGAATACGATGAGGATGTCTAGCTGATGCGACTGAGTGCGTGTCAGATCCTAGCGGTCGTGGTGTATAAGTTGTTGGAGAGATCATGACGAACGAGCAAAGAACCTGCCAGTCAGAAAGCGTTGAGCCGTTCCTCCAGCAGCAGCTTAGTGATGAAGAGCAAGTTGCGTTTGAGTTGCACTTGGACGACTGTAACGAGTGTCGCCGTCAGCTCGAAGAGGCAGCCGCCGGCGACGATGTCTGGATCGCTGTGCGAGATTCGCTGCTCTCGGAGAGCTCAGGCACAGATTGTATCGACGACTCAGCCGAAGGCGGTGCGGAGACTACGTTCGGCACTGATACTGTGTTGGAGCTACTAGCACCCTCCGACGACGAGCGCATGTTGGGCCGTCTCGGGACTTACGAAGTCATCGGCATCATCGGGGCGGGCGGAATGGGGGTCGTGCTTAAAGCTCTCGATCCATCGTTGAACCGATACGTCGCGATCAAAGTGTTGGCACCGCATCTGGGTAACAATGGTGCAGCAAAAAGACGATTCTCGCGGGAAGCCGCAGCCGCAGCTGCGGTCGTTCATGACAGCGTCATCGAAATTCATAGCGTTGCACATGCGGGCGGTCTGCCCTACCTGGTGATGCCTTACGTTCGTGGACGCTCGCTTCAGAAGCGACTTGATGAGGATGGTCCGTTGCCGACGGTCGAGATACTGCGCATCGGAATGCAGGCGGCGGCTGGCTTGTCTGCGGCTCACGCGCAAGGTCTGGTCCATCGCGACGTTAAACCAGCGAACATTCTGCTCGCGGATGGTGCGACACGAGTCAAGTTGACCGACTTTGGTCTGGCTCGCGCGGCGGACGACAGTAGCTTGACCAAGACCGGAGTCATTGCGGGCACACCTCAGTTCATGTCGCCCGAACAGGCTTGCGGCGATGCTGTTGACCAGCGAAGTGATTTGTTCAGTCTCGGCAGCGTCATGCACACGATGTGTACCGGTCGACCGCCGTTCCGCGCCGAAACCAGCTACGGCGTCTTGCGGCGAATCACTGACGACCCACCGCGGCCAATTCGTGAGATCAATCCCCAGATCCCCGAATGGCTGTGCTTAATCATTGACAAATTGCACGCAAAGTCGCCGGATGACCGCTACCAATCGGCAACGGATGTCTCTGACCTGTTGCAACATTGTTTGGCTCACGTCCAAACACCTAACACACCGCTGCCGAAGGAGCTGCGAACGATGCCCAGACGGAATTGGCTGACACACGTTTGCGTTGTTGGTCTGGCCGGAGTCCTGATCGCTCTCGGCGCGTTCGCGTGGCAATTCAAGGGCGAACGCGATCCCGCCGCCGACCCTGCAATTCGTGCCAAGCAAACCGCTGCGCCTGAAAGTGACAATCAGCCGCGATCCGACGACACAAAGCGGGACGACGTCGCTCGCCTGCAGGGAACATGGGATTGCGTCTCGTTCATCCAATCTGGAAGGCGGCTTCCCGAGGATCGGACGAAATATATCTCGATCAGTTTCTTCGGTGATGGTGTCTCGATCGACGGCCCGATGGGAGCTATTGTCGGTACGTTCGCTTTGGCCACCGATGGCGACGCAAAGTCGATCGACCTTCAAGTAAAAAATGGAGATGAGCATAAGACGCGGCACGGTATCTTCAACTTTCGTGACGGGCAGCTTTGGTTGTGCTTGGCCGACGAGGGAAAGCGTCCCAACTCCTTCGAGTCGAAGCGGGACACAGGACGGGTTAGCTTGATGAAGCTTGCAGCCCATGAACCTGAGCCGGCCCCCGACAACGATCCGAATGAGACGCTGGCGCTGCTGGAGTGGGCCAAGCATCGCGAAGGCGCTGGCGTAGCAGCGACCTTCTCCTTGAGTATTCCGGGACGTCAGCACTTGGAGAAGCGCAGCTTGCACGCCGGAACGAGTCCGATTGAGCGTCTATCGGATATTCCGGCTTTCCCGAACGACACGTTCACATTGCGTTATGTCTTGCCGAATCTGTCGCCACGTGGAATGGAGTTCCTCGCTCGCAACAGCGTGTTCATGAGCGTTGGTCTGGAAGAGTTGAGCGCAGCCGCTGATGGAAAGCGCATCGTGCGGGCATACTACTTTCCGGACGACGAGCCGGAAGTTAAGAGTATGCAGGGCATGCAATTGCAGGCATCTGGGCTCAACGTCGGACTTGATCAGTCCCAGTGGCTCGCGGACGTAGACGAACTCGGCGAGATCATCGTCGCTTATGAAATAACTTGTTCACCGAAGGCCCGTACGCTGACAAGGAAGGCCCGTACTCTGACAAGCCCTAGTAACGCGAATGACCCTCGCAAAAGACACCCTAACCGCTGGCGGCAGCTAGAAGCGACACCTGCGGATGACGTTGAAGCAACACCTAAAGAGACTGAGCGTAGTTCGTTAAAACTCAACCCCTTAGCCCCCGCCGACAGTTCGTCCGAGCCGGCGCGGAGTGACTCAGATTCTAAAACAGGGAATTGACCCGCTTGACGTGGCTCTACCAATGAGTCGTCATGCGCCAAGGCTCATGCCCCATTTTCCATTCTTGCGTAACCAAATGACCGCTAGTCCAAAACCTTCTGCTGGTCATCCAGTTGCGGCAGTGCCTTCGGTCGCCCGCACTGTCTTGCCTATCGTGGCGTGTTGGATCGCCGCCATCGTTTCTGCCGGGCAAGTGGTATTCCTCACACGTGAGTGTTTCGTTAATAAACGATCGCTGGCTGGACAGGCGCTGCTGCTGGCGGTGATTCTTGCTTCGATAGCGATGTCCTACTTGCTATTCTCTTCCGGTCGTCTGTTCATGACTCAGACTCAATTGGCAGGCGGCCAAGGTCGGCTATCCCGACGCCGCTTTGGAGTAATTGTACTGGCCCTTTACGCTCCGTTTGTTTGGGTGGTTAACGGAGGCTGGATCGGTACATGGCCCGTATTGCCAGGACTCCTCGCCGGCATGTTCTTCAAGAACTACGGGTACGGTGGCGTCGTCAGCGGTGTTAACACGATCTTGCTTCTCATGTCGCTTCAGTTGATCGGTATGCGATTCCGGTCTGGCGTTTTGTTGTCCGTTGTTGGGGCGCTGGTGATCTCAAGCCTGACATCCTATTTCGCATATCATGCGTTTCGTTGGTAGGTGGCGATTGGCGCTATGCAATTCAGGCTACTCAAATCGCTGTTGCTCGTGGTTTTGGCGATTTCAATCGTTCTATCTGTGTACCGAGTTGCGCCGACTCTATGTCTATCTGTCCTACTATTGGGGCCGCTTCCTCTGTACCTCGTGTTTCGGAGCTGGATCAAGAGATCGCTCGTTCGCGAGAAGTTCACCGCGAGAACTGCGGTGGTTACGGTCGCGTCGATGGCGTTTTACCTCGGAAGCCTCGGACCAGTGACTGCCCTCGCGGTTGCGCCAGAAAGCTGGCGACTAGCTCGTCTTCAGGCGGCAATCGCTGAACCTACAGCGATCATCTTCATACCGGCTGAATTGGTAACCCGAGTCCCATTGATTGGGCCTTTGTTGTCAACCTATCAGGCGGGATGGATCGCTCTCACGAAGGTACATTAGACCCAGTAGGTTAACACTTAGTCATGATGCAGAACTTGAAACTCACGAAATGGAATTTGCTGTGCTGGGCTGCACTGCTGTTGTGGGGATATATTTTCGTCGGTCTCAACATCCCCTACGCTGAACCTCCAATTCCCGTTGAACTCGCTGAAACATTGGGCGATGGGACACGTGTTGCTATATACGATTCTCATTATTTAGTCGGCTGGCCCCTCACCTACATTGACTTCCATACGCGAGCGCGAACCACTACCCGAACCACATCGTATCACCCAGTCAATCTACACCTCAACATTGTAATTATCTTACTGACGCTGTGCGGGGTTGTGATTACGATTCAAACCTGGATGCCAGACTTCTCGGTTCGCACTTTGCTACTCGTAACCGCTTTCACTTCCGTCATCATCGCTGTAGATCAGAGGCTGCTTTCAACTGACCGAATCCGATTGGAAAGGGCGTTCATTCTGCTACTTTACTTTGCACCGTTAATCGGGGGCACAGTTGCATTAGTTCGACGTGGCAATCTGAAACGCGGGATTAAATTGAGGCAGGGCGTCCGTTGCTGACCGGCCCCACACCGCCCTCCTCTACACCGCATAGCAGGCGCGTCTGTACTAGGCGGTTCGCCGAGCGGTAATGCCAACAGTTGCGAGCGGAAACGTTGGTTGTTCTCGCCACTGTTACGGCAACCAGGTGTCAGCGCGGCACCAATCGCAAGCGCCAAGACGATCATCCGCATCTAAGATCAGTTCGCGGACGAACTTACCGAGATCACGCGCGGTACGACAAATACTTTGAGTGGTTCGACGAGAGCCGGTTTGGAGTTTGTTTCTTTGACGATTCGATTGCCGCCCGACGGTTTCGTTCCGGAGAGCAGGTCTTGCAGTCGCGGGAGCAACACCGTAGCTGGTTCCTCGTGCGGATCGCTGATGACACTTGCACTTATTGTGAGCGTCACGTCGTCTGTTGCCGTTTTGAACGTGGCGGCTTCCGTGTTCTGCCGAATTGTCTCCATCGCGTGAACAGCACCGGTGTAGTCAGAGTCTTCAAGGAACGCGATATACTTTGCCCCACCGAGACGGACCACGGTTGCCTTTTCACCCGCATCTTGAAGTACTTCGTCGATGAGATCGCGGAGATGGTCGACGATCTGGTCGGCGACTCGCGTTCCATGGCGTTGGTTCACGGTGGTGAGCCGATCAACGTCGAGATAGGCGACAGAGAGCGACGCGTCTTCGGATTCTTTACGCCACCGGTCGACGAGTTCAGTGATCTTTCGATAGGCCAACTGCTGCTCTGTACTCTTTGCCTCGCTGTCCTCGTGATGTCGTCCGGCCTTAAAAAGAGTCTCCGCCGTGACGTCGCGGAGATCATGCGCCGAGCGAATCAGGCGAAAGATTTCATCCAGCAAAAAGCGACGATCTGTCGATAGCTCTCCCGAGAATTTGTGATTCGTCAGGTTGTTACAAGAGGTTTCGGTTTGTGCCGTTACGTTCAACACGACTTCTTCTAGCGCCGCCTCGATCTCGTTCATGCTATCCATGTTATCTAGCAGCGACGTGCATACTTCTTCAAGCTGTGACAGCCACGACTGATTGAAGTTACAGAGATCGGGCATCAACTGTTCAGGCGTCTCGTCGCCGGTTCGTGCTCGTTGTTCAACCTCGATCAGTTGTTGTAGATAGTCGTCAACGCGAAGTTTCAGAACTTCGGCGCAAGCCGCGAACTCGGCACTCACTAGAGGCTCTTCTGGCTCGGGCGAATCCGTGTTTTCTTCCGCAACGAGACCTTCCGGTTCTTGCTCAGCCGTCTCGGCATCTTGTTGATCGGGTGCGACGTTGGCACAAGCGGGAGTGTCAGTTTGCGAAGGCTCGGACTGGTTATGTCTTTGGGCTACACGAGATTCCCACAACTGCCAGACCACGTAGCCGATAAGCGTATTTGCGACGAACACGTTGAGAATCGTGATCGCAGTCACGTATTGATGCATCATGGGTGAACTCCGTATCTCATTGGCCAGAGCCTATTGTGCTTTGTCGTATCCTACGCGCGCGGACGTTCAGCGAGTCCTTTTCCTGGCGGTCGCCCGCTGCCTAGCGACAGATGCCGCAGCGTCTTGCCAATGCTCGATTTTGAACCGCGTTCGTTCCAGCGAATCGACTAGCGGCTCGAAGCCGTCCATGGGCTTAAAGAAACAATATTCCGCTCCCGATGATAGGCAACTGACCACGGTCGTTAGCGTGCAGACCGCCGTCACGACAATCACTTGGAGCGTGCGGTCAAAGCGTTTGATGTCTCGTAGGACCTCGATTCCAGGGTAGCCCGGCATGTTCATGTCGAGCAGGACGATACGATGCTGGCTGATCGCATCACACCACTGGGCCGGGTCATTGAGCGAGTCAACATCCCAGCCATGTGTTGCAAGAACCCGTGTAATCAAACTCGTAAAAGTCGGATCATCGTCGATGTGCAATAGAGTATTGGAAATCATGATTCGATCACGTATTGAGGAAGTTGCCGCGCTGCCCGTTGCATCAATGATGCCATATAGAATTTTACGGGCGATCGTACGTCGATGTGATCACAATCGAAACGAGATAGTGGTGATCGTGGGAGACCACGTATGGATTATTCAGATCCAGGACTCTGCGCGGCGAGCGGATACGCCGCCTTGCAAACATGAGAGCTGACGACGCTCTTAGACAGGCCATCGCCGCGTCTGTCGATTGCGTCAATCTGTCGCTGTGGAGTGCCGCCAGACGCACGTGGAAAACCACTAGACCTTCGCCTGCACCCTTTCAACTACGCACGCCTTTCGGGCGCTTCACATGCCCTAACGACGCTGTCGGTTTCGCCCGCGCGACCGCCTGTTAACCCGCATGCAACGCCTGCCTCTCATTGGCAAGAGCGTGCAGAAACGCTTGCTTTCGCAAAGATTCATACGGTTCAGACACACTCGCCACGATTAGCGAAAGTGGTCGTCTGATGGAAGAAGTGCTGGCGGTGCGGACAGTCGGAATAGTTGCAATGGAACGAAGTGAGGGAGTGGGAGGGGCTACGTAAGAATTGCAAACGACCTTTTGCTCGATGCCGAGTAGTGACCTAGAAGTCATTGTCCGTCAGGGGAAGAAGCAACGAACTTCGTAGATGAGAGGAGATATCAACCGTGTCTACCGCCACACTTGAAACGCGACTAGAAGGGCAGCACAGCAATGATTCCGCTGGCTCGCTGCAACTGGTTAGCTTTCAGCTTGCCCAAGAAGAGTACGGCATCGAGATCACCAAAGTCCAAGAGATCATCCTCATGGGCGAGATTACTCGCGTGCCACAAACACCCAAGTACATCAAAGGTCTTATCAACCTGCGAAGTACAGTCATCCCGATTGTCGACCTCCGGCAACGCTTTGGCTTGGAAGAGCAGGAGGCCGCGGACGAAAGTCGCATCATGGTCGTCAACGTCGCGGGAAAGACGATCGGAATCATCGTTGACGCAGTCAGCGAAGTCCTCCGCGTCTCACCGGATCGCATCGCTCCTCCTCCACCAACAGTGGCCGGATTAGGGCGTGAGTATCTGACCGGTTTGGCGAAACTCGAAGACCGGCTTCTCATTCTCTTGGACATCGACAAGATCCTTGTCGAGACCACGGAGGAAACTCTCGACGCCGCGACATCCGTCACGGTATGACAAATCGCGACGTGACATTTTAACTAGGTAGACGCCTGCAATGATTGCGAACCGAAACGCCAACGGATCAATAAACAACTCAAAAGGGGAGAACCAGAAGATGACAACCGCCACCGAAAAACGGACGAAACCGACTGCTGATCAAACGGAACTCGAACAGTTGCGCGACCAACTAGGTCAAACCGAATCCACGCTCGATCAAACGCAAGCCGCATTGGCGTTAAACCGGGCGATGGCAGAGAACTCTCCTATCAATATCCTGCTGGCGGATACCGATCTCAATATCACCTACGCCAACCCGGCCAGTGTGAAGACGTTGAAGACGCTGGAACAGTACCTGTCATGCTCCGCCGAAGAGGTTGTCGGCAAGTCGGTCGACGTATTTCATCAGAACCCGGAGTTGCAGCGCCGCATTCTCGCGAACGACAGGAACTTGCCGCATCTAGCCGTGATTACGATTGGCGAAGAGAAGGCAGAGTTGTTGGTGAGCCCCGTCTATGATGACGATGGCCGGTACTTGGGCCCGATGGTGACGTGGGAAGTCATCACGCAGAAACTGAAGAACGAGGGCGAGGCGGCGGAGAAGACCGCGATCGTCGAGAACGCTCCGATCAACATTATGTTGGCGGATACGGATGGAACGATTATCTATATGAACCCAGCGTCCTCCAACACGCTGAAGGCGATCGAGAGTCAGTTGCCGATTCCAGTCGACCAAATCGTCGGTTCGAGCTACGACGTGTTCCATCAGAACCCCGCGCACCAGCGGAAGTTATTGTCGGATCCGAGGAACCTACCGCATGAAGCGGAGATCGCAGTCGGCAAGGACACACTGTTCCTTAGTGCGTCGGCGATTTTCGACGCCGATGGTAACTACTCTGGGCCGATGGTTGCCTGGGAAGTGATCACCGAAAAGAAGGAAGCCGAGCAGCGGGAACGCGAAAACCAAGAGCGGGAGCGTGCCGCTCAGGAGGAATTGCGTCAGAAGGTGGACGACCTGCTGGGAGTCGTTAACGCGGCGTCTGGAGGTGACTTGACGAAGGAAGTCACAGTTAGCGGCGACGACGCAGTTGGTGAATTGGCCAGCGGTTTGCGAAAAATGATTGGTGACTTGCGCGATGTCATCTCGCAGGTTGTTGAAGGTGCCGACCAGTTCACGGAAGGCTCGCGAGTTGTTGCCGAAAGCGCTCAGTCACTCGCTCAAGGAGCCCAGACCCAAAGCGCTTCGGTCGAAGAGATGAGTGCATCGACGGAGGAACTCGCCCGCAGTATCGAAGCGGTCAAAGAAAACGCGGGCAGTGCCAACCAAGTCGCGAAGGAGACAAGCGAATTGGCGGAAGAGGGCGGCTCTGCAGTGCAGAAGTCGGTTGAGGCGATGGAACGGATCAAGACTTCTTCCGGACAGATCGGCGAAATCATTCAAGTGATCTCGGAAATCGCGGGCCAAACCAACTTGCTCGCGTTGAACGCTGCGATCGAAGCCGCTCGTGCCGGTGAGCATGGGTTGGGATTTGCCGTGGTGGCCGACGAAGTCCGCAAGCTGGCTGAACGTTCGAGCGAAGCCGCGAAAGAGATTTCGACGTTGATCAAAGAATCGACTCAGAGAGTCGAGGAAGGTGCCGTGTTAAGCGAACAAACCGGCCAGGCCTTGCAAAAGATCATCCAAGGAGTCGACGGAACAGCAACCAAGATCTCGGAGATCGCGGATTCCACCGTCGAACAATCTCAAAGTGCGAATGAAGTGTCGACTGCCATTCAGCAGGTGTCGCAGATCACGGAACAGTCCGCTGCGGGCAGCGAAGAGATGGCATCCAGTAGCGAAGAGTTGGGGGCTCAGGCCGCATCACTTCGCGACTTGGTTAGTCGATTCAAGATCTGAATTGGCTCGTTACGCTAGGGCAGCCCGTTTCCCTGGGAGGCGGGCTGCCACCCTAGCGCTTGTAACCGAAGTCGTGAGACTTCGGAACCGGAAGTCTTACGACTTCAGCTACCGGTAAACTCAACGGGCGACGGATCGCTACTACCGCTTGCAAGGAATCTAACCCACTATGTCCACCGCCCTGTCGATACAAGAAGTCACCGACGCCCAACTGGCTCGGTACGCGAAGTTGATCTACGAGAGAACCGGTATACACGTCTCTCCGCAGAAGAAAACGCTGCTATCAAACCGTCTGCGTCGCCGACTGCGGGCGACGGGCATCGACAGCTATGAGATCTACTTCAAGCATCTGCAAGGATTGGCTCCCAACGACGCAGAATGGGACGCTTTCCTGCAGGAGATCACCACACACGAGACGTATTTATTTCGAGACATGGCGCAATGGGACTGGTTTCGAGATGTGTTCCTGAAAGATATCGCATCCGTCGCGAGGGCAGGGAAACGTCCCAAGACATTACGTATCTGGTCGGCGGCGTGCAGCACGGGAGACGAACCCCACACGATCGCGTGCTGCATTGCCGATCGGATCACGGATGCGTCTCGGTGGCAGATAGAGATTCTTGGGACAGACATCGGTACGGGCGCCGTCGCCCATGCCAGGATGGCCGAGTTTGGACAGCGCGCAATGCATCTTGTGCCCGACGGCTATCGACGCCGTTTCTTTTCCAAGGCCCGCGATGAAACGCTTTGGTCGGCAAAGGAACAGCTCCGAAGCTGGACACGGTTTGAGCTGCACAACTTGCTCGAACCGTTGAACGAGCAGCCATTCGATCTGGTGTTCCTGAAGAACGTCCTGATCTACTTCGACAGTCAATCGAAACAGCGAGTTATCGACAACATTCGTCGCGTCTTGGCTCCCAAGGCCTATCTCGTCACGAGTGCCGCGGAAGGTGTTGCGAACCTACTCAAAGATATGGAACATCTGTCCGGCTGGTTGCACCGCACCGGCAAGAGTCAGTCAGCATAAATCATTCGAGGAAGAGGCAGATGATGGACAACGAATTTGTCGACGATATGCTGGCCGACTTTATTGACGAATCGGATGGCTTGTTGCGTCAGTTGAACGAAAACCTGCTCGGGTTAGACGAGTGGGTCAAGGCGTTGGACGACGGTCAATCCGCCAAGTGCGATATCGACTTGCTGAATGAGATGTTCCGCTCCGCACACAGCATTAAGGGGCTGTCGGGAATGCTCGGCTTGGACGACATCAACGCGCTAACTCATAAGGTAGAAAACGTTTTTGATGCCGCACGCCAGGACGAACTCGCTGTCGATCGAGATGTCGTCGACGTGATTTTTCAAGCCGTCGACCGACTTTCCGAAATGGTCGAGCGATTGAAGGAGCACGACGGAGAGGAAGTGGATTGCCAAGCCGTCGTCGAAAGGATCCAGCAGATTCTCGTCGAATCGGGGCAAGACCGCGAGCAGCGTCCCACCGACAGTGTCGAAGGGGAATTTGCACAACTTCTGCAAGCGAACGAACCCGAGGAAGTTCCGCTTTCAGAAGCAGGAGACGAGTTGCTGGCTGGAATTCAACCGATACAAGGTAGCGAAGACGACTTCGCGGATGTCGTCGACGAACAGGATGTTTCCGATAAATACCTGTCGATTTTCATTGCCGAGACGGATGAGTCACTGGACTTGCTTTCGGAACTACTCGTATCCGACCACACGATCGATGCGATCGAGCCGCTGCTCGTGACTTGTCATCGCATCAAAGGATCTGCAGCCTCGTTGGGCCTAAACCGGCCAGCCAAGCTTTCTCATTTGATGGAAGATGTGCTTCAAGAGGCACATCAACAAAACGCGCCGCTTGACAGCCACTCCATCGATGCGCTGCTGGCGTGTACCGACGCGTTGCGCAGCTACGTCGAGGCACTCAAGAGTGGCACAAACGAAGATACCGAGGACGCCTTTCAAGCTGCATACTGTCAACTCAAACAGGCCGTTGCTTGTTCGACACCTGCCACGCAGATCGCCGCACCGGATAAGGCATCCGACGTGATAGCCACAACAGGCCTGACGCGAGACCTCCGCGCCGCCGTGCTTAGTGTGGCACCAGCCGGTAGTTCCGGCTTCGTGGGCGTCGTTGCCTTTCGGGAAGGGCTTCCACTCGTCGAACTCAAAGCTCGTCTGGTTTACGAAAAGTTGGATCGCGTCGGAGCCGTATTCCATTGCGATCCAGCTGAGTCGGAGATCGACGATGCGACAGATCTGATCGCGTTGACGTTCGGAGTTGTCACCGACGGTGAAGATGCGGATCTGCGTTCCCAATTATCCGTCGAAGGCGTCCAGAGTGTAGATCTGTCGCTGTATGAGATCGACGAAACAGCCGCGGAACCCGAAGCGCCAAACTCAGACATCAATGATCAGCAGCCCGATGCCTGTCCGAATACTGCGTCGACCGAAGGTTCAACTCAGGCACAACCGGAGACGACGCCAGTGATAGAACCTGCAGAATTGAAACCAACCAAGGAACAAGCAGGAAGTAACGGCAACGGCGCTCGGACCGCAGGCAAGGAGAACAAGAGTAAGCCTGCCGAAACGCTGCGAGTCGATATCGAACGGCTCGACCAGCTGATGAATCTGGCCGGTCAATTGGTGATCAACAAGGCGAGATTTGGACAGATCGGCGATGGGCTGCGAGGTCTGACCTCGTTCAAGCAAGCCACTCACTCGTTAGGCAGCGCGATCGATACGCTAGGACGAGTTCATGGAGAAATAGGCTCCCAGCCTGGGTCGAATCGTGCCCCGGACTTGGAGAGTGTTCGCCGCCACGTGGGTCTGATTCGCGATGACCTGGAAACGGTCCACCGCGCGTTGGCACAGGTGGGAACGGTGCGCGCGTTAGTCAACGAACTTGGCGAAGCCGTACATCAGCTCGATCGTGTCTCGGACGGAATTCAGAAGACCGTGATGGACACTCGCATGGTTCCGATCGGTCCGCTGTTCAGTCGTTTTCGCCGCGTTGTCCGCGACATCACGCAAGGCAACGGCAAAGAGATCCAACTGGTCATCCGTGGCGACAAGACAGAGTTAGACAAGCGGATGATCGACGAGCTAGGCGATCCGTTAATCCACATGATTCGCAACTCGTGCGACCATGGCATTGAACTGCCAAACGATCGAGTCTCGGCGGGAAAATCTCGAGAGGGAGAAGTTACATTGGATGCCTTCCATCGCGGCAACCGCATCGTGATCCAGATCAAGGACGACGGGAAGGGCCTTGATCCCGACAAGATCTGCGACAAGGCAATTTCGCGCGGTCTCGTCTCTGCGGCAGATGCCGAGAAGCTGACTTCGCATCAAATCTACCAGATGATCTGGGAGCCTGGATTTAGCACCGCCGAACAAGTCACCGAGGTCTCTGGACGCGGCATGGGGATGGATATTGTCCGTTCCAAGATTGAGAGTCTCAATGGCACCGCCGAGTTAGATAGTGAACCCGGCAAGGGCACGACCTTTACCATCAAACTACCCCTGACGATGGCGATCTTGCCAAGTTTGCTGGCCGAGATCGAAGGAGACACCTTTGCAGTTCCCGTTGAATCCGTTGTGGAGATCGTCTCCGTCGAGCGAAGCGATATCAACACGGTACATGGCGTCACGACCGCTCACGTACGCGGACGTGTGATTTCAGTCGTCGACCTTGCCGAATTGTTCTCTTGGAATCAACCTGCGCGAGAAACACCATCGCTTGCAAACGATGACACGACACTGGTCATCGTCGGCGCGGATGACCATGAGGTCGGGGTGATCGTCCATCGACTGCTCGGTGAAGAAGACATCGTCATCAAATCGCTGGCTGAGAATTACGAGAATGTCACCGGTGTCGCAGGCGCAAGTATCCTCGGCGATGGACGGGTCTCGCTGATTCTCGATGTAGCGTCTCTCTTGGAGATGTCGTGTTACGGGAGTACGCACCATGAAACTCCAGCGGTCGCAGAATAACAATTTGCGTGAATGAGTAAGAACGAACTTTTGAGGCAAAGCAATGATCGAAGAACATCTCGTTGACCCATCACTAAGCCTGTTCAACCAGCTCTTCGCAGCGGCGACGCGGAGTGCGTCGTCGGCAATGAGTCGCTGGACGAGCGGCGAGATCATGTTGACCTTAGACGAAGTTCGCGACATTCCTTTGGAGGAAGTTGTTGGCGAACTAGACATGGGGTTCGATCTGTTAACCATGGTCGTGCTGACGCTGGAAGGTGATCTGAGCGGTCAGCTGATCCTGACGTTCGACGAGGAAAACGGACGGCGCATGGCGGCATCCTTGTTGAACCGAGACGTTAACACGGATCCTCAATGGAGCGCGCTCGAGCAGTCGGCACTTTGCGAAACCGGAAATATCCTCGGATGTGCCTACATCAATGTGTTCACCGACTTGCTCGACCAGGAACTGGTGCCCTCGCCACCGATGTTCATTCAGGACTACGGGGCCAGCGTATTAGAACAGTCAATTATGTCGCAGGCCGTGACCAGCGAACGAGTCATCATCTGTCGCACGCGATTCAGCCGCGAGGGGCAAGAACTGGATTGGAACGTGTTCTTCGTCCCCAGTCAGACGCTTCTAGAACGGTTAGAGCGCGCGATCGAGTCGTCGAATGAGAACAACTAACAGCAACGCGTTCCGATCTAGAGTCGTGAACAACAAGAGGAGTTCAACATGAGTAGCGTCGCGGCAGCCAACAAGCAGCTTCCAATGGTTGGCATGGGACAGATCGTGATGGTCACCCAACCGGAAGTCGCTCGCGCTGTATTAGGGTCGTGCATCGGAGTGACTTTATACCATCCCCGAGCTCGAGTCGGCGCGATGGCACACATCGTGTTGCCTCGTTCGAGTGGTCGCACTGGACCGCCGGGAAAATTTGTGAATACCGCGGTCCCCCACATGATTGAACTGCTGGAGGATGCAGGCGCAAAAGTGTTCGGCATGGTGGCCAAACTAGCTGGCGGAGCGAACATGTTCAAAGCAACTGGCCCCATGCAAGTGGGAACAGCGAATATCGCGGCCGTGAGGGAATTGCTAAGCGAGCTTGGGATCCGTATTGCTGGCGAACATTTGGGCGGAGCAAAGGGACGACGGGTCACGTTTGACCCCGTCACCGGAGACGTAATCGTCGAAATCGCGGGCGAAACACAAGTTGTCCTTTAGAAACTTAGAAACGAGGGCGAGATCAATGTCAAAAAGATTGTTAGTTACCGACGACGCTCTGATCATTCGGGAAATGATTAAAGACGTTGCTCAGGAACATGGCTGGGAAATCGCCGGTGAAGCATCCAACGGTGCCGAGGCAATCGAGCGATTCAAAGAACTACGGCCGGACGTTACAACGCTTGACCTAGTAATGCCAGGCACGGACGGACTGCACGCGTTGGAGGGCATCCGCAACATCGACCCCGATGCCAAGGTCCTCGTCGTTAGCGCGCTCGAACAACGCACTGTTCTCAAGGACGCGCTAACGAAAGGGGCGGCTGACTTTATCGTAAAGCCGTTTGACAAGAAACGATTGGCTGAGGCTCTGGACAAGCTACTAACCGCAGCACAACTGTTAAACACGGAGAATTGAAAATGGCCAACGTCGGCAACATCCTGCTGGAGAAGGACATCCTCCTCGAAAGCGGAACAAACGAAGTCGAAGTGTTAGTTTTTGGAGTCGGAGGCTATACCTTCGGCATCAACGTGGCCAAAGTGCGCGAGGTGCTGCCGTCTCAGACAATCACGGCGCTGCCAAAGTCACACGCGTCCGTCACCGGCTGCTTTCGCCTCCGCGATCGTGTGATTCCGTGTGTGTCATTGCATCGGCATCTTGAAGAAGAGTCTGGTCGGAAAGACGACGAAGTCACGATCATTCTCACCGAATTCAACCAGTTCCAGATCGGCTTCGTCGTCGATGTGGTCGAACGCATTCATCGAATCAGTTGGGACCGCGTGATGGCAGTTCCCTCGGTTCTCACGAATTCCAACTCGCCGGTAACAGCGGTGGCAAACATCGAAGACCGGTTGGTAACGATGCTTGATTTCGAAATGATCGCCGATCAAGTATCGGAACAAGAAAGAATGACGGATGCCGTGCCAAACTCGCATGGTGTGCCGCGAGATACCGCGCGGATTTTGCTCGCCGATGATTCCGCCACAGTACGCAAGGCGGCAGCCAAAATCCTAAGAAACAGTGGCTACACCGATTTGAAGTTGTTCGAGGATGGTGAGAAAGCTTGGAATTGGATTCGGCAGAAGCTTCATGAAACAGGTACCGCCGACGAAGTTGCGAGCCTAGTCATCAGCGACGTCGAAATGCCACGTATCGATGGTTTTCGTTTGACAAAGAACATCAAGAGCGACCCACAACTTTGCGACATTCCCGTCATGCTGTACTCCTCGATCCTGACCCCCGAGAACTTGAAAAAGGGTGAGTTCGTCAAAGCTGATGCGCAGATCACAAAGCCTGAACTAACGCGAATCGTCAAGAAGGCAGACGAACTCATTCTGGCACGGCGAACGACACAAACGCTCGAGCTCGAAACTGTGGGAGTATCAGCATGACGACGCAATCGCTCACCCGATTCGCTCGCTACGCCGGCTTAGCGCGATCCGCGATCCGCCTTCGTTTGACCACCGACGAAGCTGTTCGCGATCGAGTACGACAACATCTTGTTCAACGAATGGGAAAACTGCGCGGGTTACCACAGAAGCTCGGACAAATGATGAATTTTTCGGCAATGGCCGACGAGCAGCCTGTCAACCATTTCGAGACGCTCTGTGAGAGCGCCGAGCCGCTGCCGCTGAACATCGTGCGGCCTGTCTTGGAAGCAGCCTGGGGTTTTCCCCTTGAAGACATCGTCGATGACATCGAGGAGCATGCGCGAGCTGCTTCGCTCGGTCAGGTTCATCGCGCTACGCTGCGTGATGGTCGCGAAGTTGCCATCAAAGTGCAATATCCAGGAATCCGGGACGCGATCCACACCGATCTGAAGATGCTGGGTTGGCTCAGCGTGCCCGTCGGCAATCTAAATCGCGGCTTCGATCTGAGCGCCTATCGTCAGGCGATCCTTGATGATCTCGACGAAGAGCTTGACTATGGTCGCGAAGCCGCGCGGCAAGAACACGTCGCGCAGTGGACACGCGACGGAATCTTCGCGGTGATCCCGCCTGTGATCCCGGAATTGAGTACTAAAACGGTGTTGGTCAGCGACTGGGAAGACGGCGAGTCTTGGAACGACGTGCGGACGACGTGGGACGAGGTCAGTAAACGTAAGCTCGCCAACGGAATGTTACAGTTTTTCCTGCGAGGCCTATTCCTGCACGGCATGATGCAAGCCGATTGGCACCCAGGCAACCTTCGCTTTCGTCGCGTCGGTAGCGACGTCCAGATGGTGATGTACGATCTGGGCTGTGTTTATCAGCCGAACACCGACAAGCGATTAGCTCTGGCCCGCTTGATTCACGCAACGCAGCGTGGCAACGAGTCGCCGTGGCCGCTGTTGCTGAAGTTGGGTTTCAACGAAGAACTGCTTGAGCCGCTGGCTGGCAAGTTGCCCTCGCTTTGCCGCATCCTGTTCGAGCCCCTGTGCGTGGACCACCCGTATGATCTCGCGGACTGGCGTTTGGCGGAACGAGTGGGCGATGTGTTGGGGGATGATCGCTGGAACTTTCGCATCGCAGGATCTGCGGATCTGGTCTTCTTAATGCGTGCGTTTCACGGCGTGAAGTATTACCTCGAACAGCTCGGAACACCGATCTTTTGGGCGCGTGCTTTCGAGCCGTGTGCTGCGGCTCTACGGAAACCGTGGGACCAGCTTGTCTTTCCGCAGAAGCGTCCGCCGGAATGCACTTTCGATAGTTTGTCGCGATACCTCAAGCTGCGTGTTAGGTCAGGCGGTCGGACGACCGTCGAACTGACTCAGCGCGCGGCGAGTATCGATAATTTGGACAGCATCCTCGACAGCGAACTTAAACAGCGCATCGAACGCCAGGGATTACGCCTAGACGAAATCGTTGGCGACGTTCGGCGTCGAGGCTATGCGCCAGGACCGGTGTTTGCGTTAAACGAAGAAAACAAAGACATCAAGGTGTGGTTGGAGTGAATTCCGCCATAACGCAATCCATGAGTAATGCAACAATTCGCGTATTGGTCATCGACGACTCGGCATTGGCCCGGGAGCTGATCAGCGACCAGATCAATGCAGCGCCCGACATGGAAGTTGTCGGAGCTGCTCGCGACGGTCTCAAAGGCCTTGAGCAGTTGGAGCGATTGCGCCCCGACGTCGTCACGCTTGACGTCAAGATGCCGAATATGGATGGCCTGGAAACGCTTGACGCGATCTTTGACAAGCACCCGGTGCCCGTCATCATGTTCAGTGCGCTGACTCAGCGCGCCGCGGATATCACGCTGGACGCTCTCGATCGAGGTGCGCTCGACTACGTCGCGAAACCTGAAGGCGGTCGCGCGGCCTTGGAACAGGCGGGTGATGAGCTGCGGAGAAAGATTCGATGCGTATTCGGGGCTGATGTCAAACGCGTATTGAAAATTCGCAAAGCACGAAAAACACGCCTCGCGGTCCAAACGCCTTCCGGTGGCACAATGTCTTCGGCGCAGTCGTCAATCAGCTTTCAGAATTGCTGCATCGCGCTCGGCATCTCGACTGGCGGGCCGCCTGCGTTGTCGCAGTTCTTTCAGACGCTCGCACCACCCATGCCACCGATCGTCGTCGTCCAGCACATGCCGGCTCAATTCACAAGGCCGTTTGCTCAGCGTTTGAACACGTACTCGGCTCTGACGATCAAAGAGGCCGACACGGGAGACACGCTCGAACCGGATCGCGTCCTCATTTCGCCGGGCGGAAGACATCTTCATCTCGAACGGCAGGGCCGAAAGGTCGTTGCCTTGATTCGTGATGGCGATTTCGTCAGCGGGCACAGGCCTTCCGTCGACGTGATGATGAATTGTGCATCGGAGGTTTTCAAAGGCCGCTGTTTGGGAGTGGTTATGACTGGGATGGGGCGCGACGGATCCGATGGTTGCGGTGCGATTCGCGCGAGAGGCGGGTATGTACTCGGACAAGACGAGGCCTCTTCCGATGTCTACGGCATGAACAAAGTCGCGTACGTCGAAGGGCACGTTGATCGGCAGTTCTCTTTGGAGGATCTGCCGAAGCTCTTGACGAAACAGACGCAAAAGATGTTCGCGAGCGCAAGACTTCAACCGACATGAACTTGCCGATCAAGAATACGGAAGCAACGATTGTTGACTTTGGCTCGAACCGGGACAGCGGCTCGCATGCTCGCCTCCTAGCGACAGCCACATAAACACGGGGTACAAGTCTAAGGAGACGTCAGATGTCCACCGCTACACTCGCACCGCCTTCTCGCAACGTCAAACAGATCGACGAAGCACGACTCGAATCCGATCTCGGCTACCGTTTTGGCTACTTGACCGAGTTCATGGGGTTTGGGAAGGACGAGGTCGAGGTGATTCATGCGTCCGCCGAGCTGCTGGCGCCTCTTGTGCCTGGACTCGTCGACGCGGTCTATGACCAGCTGTTCCAGTACAGCGCCACGAAGCGTCACTTCTTGCCGAAGGGCGCGGGATATGACGGCCCTGTCACGGACAATCTGGACCAACTGACGACAGACCATGAGCAGATTGCGTTCCGTAAAAGCCATCTCAAGAACTACCTCGTTAAACTCGTGACCGCCGATTACGACGAGAAGCTGGTGGCCTATCTCGATCTAGTTGGCAACATCCACACGCAACGTTTGGGAAGCCGGCAAGTTCACGTCCCGCTCGTTCAGATGAATGCCCTGATGGGTTTTGTCGCGGATGCGTTCCATGCCACGATCCTTGGGTTGGATTTGGAACCGGAGACACAGGCGCGGGCGATCCGTGCCTTCAGCAAGTTGCTGTGGCTACAGAATGATCTGATCACGCGCCACTACGAAGGCGACACCTCAGGCGAGTCGACGAACTTAAAGGCCTTGATCGAGAATGTGCCAGTGAATGTTCTGGTTGCAAACATGGATCTGGACATCACCTACATGAACGAGGCGAGCGCCAAGACGCTAAAGGCGATCGAACACTTGCTGCCGTGCCGAATTGACGAGATTTTGGGACAGAACATTGATCTGTTCCATCAAGACCCAGTGCAAGTTCGGCGCGTCTTGGCGAACGAGCAAAACCTTCCTCATCTCGCCATTATTTCTGTCGGTGAAGAGAAGTTGCAGTTGTTGGTAACCGCTTGCCGCGACGAAGCTGGCAACTACCTCGGACCGATGGTGACCTGGGAAGTCGTGACGGAGAAGTTGCAGTTAGAACAGGCCGCATCCGAAAAGTCCGCGGTCGTCGAAAACGCTCCCATCAATATCATGGTGGCTGACCGAGACTACACGATCACCTACATCAATCCAGCCTCGAAGAGAACACTCGAGACCATCGAAGATCGATTGCCTGTTCGGGTTGATGAATTGGTCGGAACCAGTATCGATGTTTTCCACAAGGATCCAGCACGCGTCCGCACGCTGCTGAATGATCCGAAGAACCTGCCTTATGACGCCCAGATCGAAGTGGGCGAAGATACTTTGTCGCTATCCGCCAGTGCGATCTACGACGCGGACGGAAACTACGCCGGTCCGATGGTTGCTTGGGAAGTAATCACGGATCGAATCGATGCCGAACGGCGTGAACGAGAACAACAGGAACGAGAACGGCAATCACAACAGGAGTTGCGCGACAAAGTTGATCGGTTGCTGAGCGTTGTCGATGCGGCCGCACAAGGCGACCTGACACAAGAAGTCACGATAGACGGCAAAGATGCGGTCGGTGACTTGGCGCATGGGCTCAGCAAGATGATTACCGATCTCAAGCACTTGATTGGCGAGATCACGGACAGTTCGGCTCAGTTCTCCGAAGGCGCTCGAGTGATCGCTGAAAGCGCACAGTCCTTGGCTCAAGGGGCGCAGCAACAGAGCGCCTCGACCGAAGAGATGGGAGCCACCATCGAAGAACTCGCCCGCAGTATTGAGAGCGTCAAGGGCAACGCCTCGGCCGCGAATGAAACCGCCGCCAAGACGTCGCAACTGGCGCAGGACGGCGGTGCAGCCGTGCAAAAGTCGGTTGAGGCGATGGAGCGGATCAAGACGAGTTCGGATCAGATCTCCGAAATCATTCAGGTAATTTCAGAAATCGCCAGCCAAACAAACCTGCTGGCGCTGAACGCCGCGATCGAGGCGGCTCGGGCCGGCGAGCATGGACTTGGCTTCGCCGTGGTTGCTGACGAAGTCCGCAAGTTGGCCGAACGGTCCGGCACCGCCGCCAAGGAGATCACGAACCTGATCAAGGAATCCAAGACACGTGTCGATGACGGCGTGATTCTCAGTGAACAGACAGGAAGTGCCCTCGCAAGCATCATTGAGGGCGTTGAATCCACGGCGCACAGGATTTCCGAGATCGCCACGGCGACGGTCGAGCAGGCTCAAAGCGCTGCGGAAGCGGCGACGGCCGTTCAAGAGATTAGCAACGTCACCGAGCAATCAGCTGCGGGCAGCGAGCAAATGGCATCCAGTAGCGAAGAGCTCGAAGCTCAATCGGACACGCTGCGACAACTAGTTGGACGATTTCAGATCTAGCGACCCGCGACTCGCAGTTCTGCAACAAATGGGAACACCGCCGCGACAAACCGAATTACCTGGGAGGACATGTAAGATGACGAACTTTCCACGCAACAGCAGCAAACTTTTGCTGATTGATGATGACCCGACAATGGTCCGTTTACTATCCACAGTCATTGAGAGAAGGCTCGGCGCGGATGGTGTAGAAGTCGAGTCGTTGACCGATCCGCAGCAGGCCCTTACACGGCTATCGAAAGAAGTAGTCGATATCATTGTCACGGACTTCGATATGCCGAATGTCAATGGCTTGGACGTACTGCGTGTTGCCAAACAGCGCAACGCTTGCACGCAAGTATTGTTTATCACTGGCGCGTCCAGTCAAACGACGTTGCTGGAGGCGATGGAACAGGGCGCCACGGATTACTTGCTGAAGCCAGTTGACCAAGACGAACTAATCGAGTTAATACGGCAGGCGCAAAGCCGTCACCTTCGCTGGCGGAAAGCCCTCGCGAGCATCTGGCAACAGCAACAGATTCCGGCGGAGGCGACTCGATAACTCGGTACGAGATCGAGCCTGGTGCTCGTGCAAGTATCGTTTACAAGGCTCACAAATAGTTACTTAAACCCAATAGATAACAGGAGCATCACAATGGCCAAAGTACTTGTTGCCGACGACTCGGGAACCATGCGAAAGATCATCATTCGGTCGTTGAACGCGGTCGGCGTCCAGGACATCACGGAAGCTGCGGATGGACAGCAAGGCTTCGACAGATTTCAAGGAGATGAGTTTGATCTCGTGTTGACCGATTGGAACATGCCCAACAAATCCGGGCTTGACCTCGTCAAGGATATTCGAAGCATCGGTTCGAAAGTTCCCGTCGTTATGATCACGACCGAAGGCGAAAAGAGCCGAGTCGTGGAGGCAATCCAAGCGGGCGTCTCGGACTATCTGCTGAAACCATTCACAGCAGATTCCCTTCGAGAGAAGCTCGACAAATTCAGCATCGACTAGCACCATACGAACCTTGTCCGAGACTCGCAATTTCATCCAGTTTGCAGCCGCCAGTGAAGAATATGAAAGCCGAATATATCAACCCGTTCGTTACGTCGACCGTCAATGTTTTTTCAACGATGCTGGACTGCGCGCTCGAACGTGACCCACTGTGCACGAAGGCTTCGTTTGCACCACTACACGAAGTTAGCGGAATCATCGGACTGTCGGGGAAAGCAGCGGGAACGGTCGTCCTCAGTTTGTGTCGAGAAGTTGCCTTGCAAGCCACGGCGGCATTGTTGTTGGGGGAACGACCCACTGAGATCGACGCCGACGTCATCGACGCCGTCGGCGAACTTGCCAATATGATTGCAGGGAATGCCAAGATTCATCTTGAAGAGCTTTCCATGAGTGTTAGCCTGCCTAGCGTAATATGCGGAAAGAATCACAGCCTCACGTTTCCTTCGCAGGCCACACCCATCATCATCCCGTTCCGATCGCCTTGGGGGCCCTTGTCGATCGAAGTTGGTCTGGTGGAGGTCTTAGAAAGCTGTTCCGGGTAAAGATGTCCAACTAGATACTGGGAGTAGTCACCGTTTCCCGTCGCAGCAATTTCCCGGAGCAGTGCATCGCCGACGATCGCAAAGTGACTTCCCCAACACCAATTGATGCCTTGATTGGAGAACTTAGGCCATAAAAGTGGAAAACCACACTTCCGGCGAGGTGATAGGACTAATCGTGCATAGCTGGCGAAGACGATAGATGCTGATAGTCTTCCCGATTGGGAGCAACTTGGCCCTGTCTTGCATGGTGCTAGCGTGTGTAACTCGTTGCGTTACATCATCCAGTTCGTGGTCGCTAATAGTCCCCAGATTTCAAAATCCAGAATTCGCCTGTTTCTCCCATAGCCAAGATCGAATGACGTTAAATTGAGGAATCCTGCTAGCACTCTCCAAGCCGGCCAACGTCACTCGGCGCGAGGATCAATCTGATGAAGGATAGTCAGCCGCTCTTACAGGCCCCGCCTCGTCTCGACCAAGCTACGACCCAGCACTCGCCGCACGTGCACGATGAACAGCAGCGTCGGGAGATCGCACCAGCGGACTACGGCGAAACAGCACCAGTGGTCTTCGTCGTAGATGACGATGAAGCTGCTCGAGAATCAGTTTGCGCGCTGGTCGCCGCCATGGATGTGGACGTTGAGGCTTTTGCGTCGGCCACGGAGTTCCTAGCATCGTACGATGGGCATCAACCAGGTTGTCTGGTGACGGACGTCCGGATGGCGGGTATCAGTGGACTCGAGTTGCAGAGGAAACTGAATCGAGCCAATGTTCGTCTGCCGGTCGTCATTGTCTCGGCGTACATCGATGTCCGAGGAACCGTTGTGGCCATGACGGACGGCGCGGTCACCGTCCTCTCGAAGCCCTACGAAGAGCAACGGTTGTGGGACGCGATCCAACGAGGCTTGAAGCTTTGCATTCGATGGCTGGGTGAGGACAAACGCCAAGTCGACCTATTGAATCGCCTTGCCGAACTAACTGACGGCGAACGCGAGGTGCTTGATCTTGTTGTCGATGGCGCGCCTAACAAAGCGGTTGGCCGACGACTCGGCATTAGCATCCGTACCGTGGAAGATCGACGCGCGCGAATCATGAAGAAACTGCGAGTTCATTCCTTCGCAGCCTTGCTCCATCTCGTCCACGAAGCACGCGCGATTAAGGAACGTACGTCGATCGAGACAGGTAGCTACATCGCTTAGATCCTGTATCGCTTGAATTACAGAATTGCGCCGACTCGCTGTTCCCCATCACAAACGGCAGTTAATGTCGGCTGTGAACACGGGTCGGCTTCCATCCCGATCCGATAGAACCCAGCCCCCAGACACTCCGTCCAACGGATCTCTCCGTGGATGATGAACTGTTCGTCGCCATTGGTGATTGTCAGTTGGACCGAGCCGTGTGTCGGTTCGACGGTCGCCAACAATCCAACGCCGGTGGAACTAAAATCGTTGGTGACCGCGGAAAACGCCTTTCGGTTGTCAGGTCTGCCAGCCACGATTGGCACGATCGTCACACCATGTTGCAGAAACGCACGTCGACTACCACGGTGATCTCCATTGTAGTCCCGCGCGATCGACCCGGCTCGTGCCGCGAATCCGTTAAGCAGCAAGGCCGTGGATGGCATCAGATCGTTATCGATGGCGTGACGGTTCAGGTACGAAGCTACGAGCCGGATGAGTTCATGTCGACGGATTGGTTTGGTGGCGAATTCGTCACATCCGGCATCGAGACATCTCTCACGATCGCCGGGCATCGCATGGGCGGTTAGGGCGATAATGGGTCTCGTGTAGCCGTTATCGCGTAGTTTCCGAGTGGCGGTGTATCCATCCATGACAGGCATCTGCATATCCATCAAGATCAGATCGTATGGCCGACCTTGGACGGTTGCAGTAAGTGCCTGTTCGAGAGCAAGTTGTCCATTTTCAACGACCGTCACGTTGGCACCGGCCTTGGTCAGTAAGAACGAAATCAGTCGCTGATTGTCGATGCCATCCTCCGCCAACAGAATGCGGCCACCGAGCGTTTCGCTTGGCGGCTCTGGCCAATCACATTCCAACGTAGGGATTTCAGCTGGCGTCTCGATTATCTCCACACCTTCCATCGACGCAACTGGCAATACAAGAGTGAAACAGCTGCCCTCGCCAAGTACGCTTTCCACCTTGATTTCGCCTTCCATCAAGCGCGCCAGACGCCGACAGATCGAAAGCCCCAATCCCGTGCCGCCAAAGCGTCTTGCCATGGAACTGTCGAGTTGACTGAAAGGATGAAACAACTCGTCGATCTTTTGTTCTTCGATTCCGCAGCCTGTATCAAGAACACTGACACTTAGCATTGATTCCGCATCAGCTGACCTGTCGAATCGAGCGACCAGCTTCACCGAACCGGAATCGGTAAACTTGATGGCATTACCGGTCAAATTCAGGAGGATTTGCCTGAAACGATTGGGGTCCAGGGGCACGCTGCTCGGTATCGCACCATCGTACTCGATCGTGAGGGGCAGGCTCTTCGCACTAGCCGGCACGCGCATCAACGAAACGACATCTGCAAGTATCTGCCCCGGCGAAGACTCGACGTTTTGGATATCAATCTTCCCTGCCTCTATTTTCGCCAGATCGAGAATGTCATTGATCACAGTAAGGAGGAATTCGCTGTTGCGTTTGATCGTCTTGACCGCGTGGATATTATCCGGAAGCCTCACATCGTCCAATAGAACATCGGCATACCCAATGATCGCTGTCATCGGAGTGCGAATCTCGTGGCTCATGTTTGCCAGAAACTCCGACTTCGAAGTCGTCGCTTCCTCCGCCTTTCGCCGAGCAACTTCGAGCTTGTTCAGCAGTTCGCGCTGGCTCGCCAAATGGCGTACTCGTGCGCGGATTACGTTGTCGGCGAAGGGCTTGGACACGAAGTCTGCTGCGCCCGCGTCCAACGCTTGGACGGTTGTCCTCGGTTCTGTGTCGGCGGTGACCATAACGACCGAAGTTCCTGCCGTTCGTGGATTTTCCTGCAGGCGGCGAAGCACCTCGAATCCGTCCAATTCACGCATTCTCACATCAAGCAAGAGGATGTCCGGCGGTTGATGTTCTGCCATTTTGAGCCCGCTCGCTCCATCTTCGGCAGTCCGGACATCATAGCCTTGTTCAACGAGCGCATCGTGCATCTGGGTCCGCGCCAACTCAGACTCGTCGACAATCAGAATGCGTATCGGTCGTTCTTCAGTCACGGTGCGTGTCGTCCTTTCGAATCTGGGACCAGTTGTCTCCGTGATTTGGCGTCCCCCTTCCAGAACCATCTTGTTGGGCCGTACAGAACGATAGGTTTCCATTGCGGTTCTAGACGCGACGTGCGCCGAAAATTGCGGTCGTCACGACAGTCGACGTGGTGAACCACGGAGTTGCGCAAACGCGACGCAAAGTGGCAGGTCAAGATGTTTCACGCAATGTCAGAGGAGCCCACGAAGTATGTCGCGTCGCGGCGAGTAAACCTATCGTTATGATCTGGACGATCACGGCGCGGGCGTTCGCCAAGAAGAAAAAAGCGGACCGAGAGGACTAGTGTGCGGAATTGTCCCTCGGTCCGCCCTACGATGATTGCCTGCGTGCAAGAAACTTGCGTGGGTCGAGCCAGCTCATCGCCCCTTCGGATGAGCCGCAAGTTCTAGGAGGCAACCGGCGAGTATTCCAAAGCTTGGGTGACGATCTCGACAAACTCCTGGGCCTTGAATGGTTTGGCCAAGTAGGAGGTGCAACCGGCTGCGCGCCATTCGCTCTCCGTATCACGGTCACCGTGAGCTGTGATGGCAACGATTGGGCCTTCAAATCCACGCGAGCGCAGCCGCTTGGTAGCTTCAATTCCGTTCATCCCGGGCATCTGTAGATCCATTAGAATTCCATCAAACACTTTGCCGTTGGTTTGGGAAAGTAGAAACTGTTCGAGAGCTCCTTCCCCATTGCACTCGAGGATCACCTCGGCACCGGCGCGGGTCAGAAGAAGTGCCATCAGACGTTGATCGTCGGGAAAATCCTCGACCAGCAAGAGACGAGTTTCCAACAGTTTGTTGGCGGAGCCTTGATTCATGGGTTGTGTCTCCCGTAGCGATGTTAGTCAGCTTCCGTCTCACGTGCGACGACTGGGACGCTCCGCCGAGCCAGCGGAACTCTGCCCCTTCCCAGAACGCGCACATGACGTGAAAGGTCTGATTACGATTTCGGCGAATCCACTTCCTCCCCATCATCTTGTCTGCCCGTTCACAGACGTGGTTGCCCACACAGGAGGAGTGCGGCACCGATATCCGATTGAACGTTATGGAACTTGGAGAGCTCGTCGTGCTGGGAGGAACGTCCGGCTAGTGCCAATTCTACAGTTTGGAAGACGGCTTCTTTGTCACTCACTGCCTTCGATTTTCGACCCTGCGGACGCTAGCGTTCAGCGATCTTGCAATGTTCCAATTTGGCGAATCTAGTACTCGACCGCGGCACTCATTCTGATTCATTCGCGATTGGTAAGGTTACATGGAAGGTAACACCTTCCTTCTCGTTCTCAGTCACCCAGAGTTTGCCGCCGTGGGTCTCGATAATGCTGCGCGAAATGGCAAGTCCCATTCCCATCCCCTCGGACTTGGTGGAATGAAACGCGGCGAATACCGTTTCGGGAACTACGTCTCCTAGCCCGTGTCCACGATCATGCATCGTGATCTCGACGATGTCGCCCTTCTGGCGAGAACTGATGAGCACTATACGGTTGTCGCTTGGGGTCTCTTCCATCGCATCAAACGCGTTCTTAAGAAGATTGACGAGTACTTGATGGATCTGAACACGATCCGCCAAGACGCACGTCTCGTCCGACGTCGGCTCGGCTTTCACCTCAACTTGCTTGTGTCGCGCCTCGAATCCGATGATTTGAATCGACTCGTCAATGATCTCATTGACTGAGACCGCCGAGTGATCGATGGTTTGCTTTCGCAGAAATCCACGTATTCGGTTGAGGATAGATCCGGCTGTCGTCGCCAGGGCGTCAATACGTTCAAACCGACCTCGCAGCTGCTCGGACGACGACCGACCCTTGTCGAGTTCAATGCAGGAAGCCTTTGCGAAGTTGGAGATCGCATACAGAGGTTGATTGATTTCATGAGCGATTTCGGCAACCGCCTCTCCCAACATGCTCAACCGACCAACGTGGGCTAGTTCCGCCTCGCGTTCTTTCAATGCTCGTTGCACACGTCGCCGCTCACTGACGTCTCGAAGAGTTCCCGTAAAGAATCGCTTGGATCTTCGAATGTGCTCCCCAAACGACAATTCGGCGGTGATAATCTGACCGTCTTTGCGAAGTCCTGAGACATCGAGGGAATCCAGCGGATCATGCCCTGCCGCCTCGACAAGCCGACGTAATCCGGAAGCTTGCTGTGATCGCAGTGACTCGGGAACCAGCATCGTGACTGGTTTGCCAATCAGTTCGTCAATCGCGTAGCCGAAGATCCGTTCCATCGCGGGATTCGCGAACACGATTCGTCCGTCCTCATCGATTGTCAGAATTGCCTCCTGAGCCGAGTCGGTAATGACTCGATACTCCTCTTCGCTGTCGCGCAATGATTGTTCATCCTGCTTCCGTTCGATCGCAATTCCCGCCAGATGTGCCGACGAATCGATATGCATTATTTCGTCCGTGGTCGGCACGCGCGGTTCGGAGTAGTAAAGCGCGAGCGTGCCAAGGACTTTGCCCTTCTTAGAAGTAATGGGCTGGGACCAGCAAGCCCCCAAACCGAACTGGCTCGCAACTTCGCGGAACGGTGCCCAAAGCGGATCAGTGTGAATGTCTTCTACGACGACGCGGCGATTGTGGAAGGCTGCCGTGCCACAAGATCCAACCGCGGGGCCGATTTTCAAGCCATCGACGATCCGGTTGTATTCATCAGGCAGACTCGGTGCCGCGCCATGCCACAAGCGTTCATCATCCAAAAGCAACACGGATGCCATCATGCCCGGAATTTGACCCTCGATCGAGCGCGTTAGAGTTTCGAGTACATGCTCCAGAGAACTTCCGGTTGCCAGTTGCTCCAGCATCCGATTGCGATCACGCATCTGGTCTTCCGATCGCGTGCGGAGCGTGATATCGCGAGCCACGGCCAGAATATACTCATGTCCTTCAATGTTCTCATAGGACAACGCAACTTCGACGGGGAAAGTAGTGCCATCCTTTCGCCGGTGCTCTCCCCGTAGAATCACAGGCTCCTTCGCGACACGGATTCTTTCAACGTGCTCCTCCCACTGTTCGAAACTAGCTTCCACGGCCCCCACCTCGATGCTTTGCACCGTAAGCCCTAAGAGTTCTTCACGTGTGTATTGCAGCTCGCGGAGCGCAGATTCATTGACGTCGAGGAATCGCGCGGAACTCGGATCGACTACGTAGATCCCCTCGCCCGCGTGATCGAGAATCGTCCGAAATCGTTGCAGGGCAGCGTCGGTACGAGCCCGCTGGATGGCGACGCCGGCGATATGGGCTCCCCATTCCAGAAGCTGTTCGTGCAGCGGCTCTGGTGTTCGTGGTTTCGCATGTGAAATCGCGAATGTCGCGACAACCTTTCCATCACATTTGATGGGCAGCGACCAGCAGGCTCCGATGCCGAATCGCTGTGCAACTTCTTTGAACGGTTCCCAGCGAGGATCCGTCGCCGTGTCGGTGACGATCGCCGCTTCACCGGTGTGCGCCGCCGTTCCGCAAGACCCGGCGAATTCAGCCGGCTGCAATCCGTTGAACGCTGCGATTATTTCGTCGGTCAGAGACGGAGCCGCTACAATGTTCAGGCAGTTATTCACTTCGTCCAGTTCCATCAACGAGCAAGCGGCGCCTGAAATGCAGGACTCGACGTGTCTGCAAAGCTGATCGAACACCTCGACCAGCGGGCTTCCCGTGGCGATCTCTTCCAGCATGTCGCTTTGCAGCTGCACTAAATGATTTGTTTGATGCTGTTCGGTGATGTCGCGATAGAACCACACACGACCGTAACGCTCGCCGTCCGGTGATTTCACGGGCGCGCTGTGCCGATCGATCACACGTCCGTCTTTCATAATCAGCTCATCGCGACTCGCCTCGTCCGGATGATCGTACAGGTACTCGGTTTGATCCACGAACGCGTCGGAATTGACCAACTGCCCCTCGGCCCAACGCACTGATTCGACGCTGCTGCGCCGTTGAGTTAACTCGTCGGGAATTCGCCAGATATCGAGAAACCGCTGATTGTGGATCAGCCATTGTCGATCGGTGGATACCACGAGAATCCCGTCGACAGATGCCTCGGTTTGCGACTCCAAAACGCTCTGTCGGAATCGCAATTCCTCTTCCTGCTCGTGGCGTTTCGTGACGTCCCGGGCGATGGCCAGTAAGTACTCCTTGCCGTCGAGTCCCTTATAGGACACCGTAACTTCCACGGGAAACGTGCTACCGTCTTTTCGCCGATGCACACCTTGGATGAAGCTCGAGGTATCCAGTGTTCTGAGTCTGTCGACAAAGGTAGCCCATTGGGAGCGTTCTACGTCGGAGGCGGCGACTTGAATGTCTTGGACGGTAAGTTGCAAAAGCGCGTCACGAGAGTACTGAAGATTGCGCGTTGCACTGGTGTTGCAGTCGATGATACGCGCAGTCGTTGGATCGATCACAAAGACGGCTTCGCCAGCTTGGTCGAGAATGTCCCGGAATCTTTGCAGGCTGAACTCAAGTTCACGGCGAGAGCTAATGTCCTCGACAACGGCCAGCGTGCATCGTTGCCCTTTGACGGCAACCGGTGCGATGCTCATTAACGCATGAAAATGTGTTCCATCCTTGCGCCTCAGGGCGACTTCCTCCGCCCTGACGAATCCTTGGGCCATTAGTTTCTGGAGTACACGGTCGCGATCCGTTGCGTCGGCGTAGAACTCCGCGACGCTTTTCACATCGACGTCTTCCTTGTCGGAGTAGCCTCCCATATTGACCATTGTCTGGTTGAGATCGAGCAACGCTCCTGTCTCGTCCGCGATGCCGATGCCGACGGGCGAGTTCTCGAACACCGTCCGGTACTTCTGCTCGCTCTCGCGCAGCGCTTTCTCCACTCGCTTTCGCTCGATGGCGACGCCGGCGATGTGAGCTCCCCACTCCAGAAGTTGATCGTGCAGCGGCTCTAGCGATCGCGGTTGCGCATGTGAGACCGCGAAGGTAGCGACAACGTGACCATCGCATTTGATAGGAATCGACCAGCAGGCTGCGATACTAAACTGCTGGGCGACATCTATGAAGGCTGTCCAACGAGGATCCGTTGCCGTGTCGGCGACGATCGTCGATTCACCGGTGTACGCGGCCGTGCCACACGAACCGGCAAATTCACCCGGTTGCAATCCATTGATCGCATCGATCAGTTCGGCGGTCAGGGAAGGCCCCGCTGTGACGTTTAAGCAGTTTTCTGATTCGTCCAGTTCCATCAGCGAACAGACGGAGCCGGTTATGGCTGACTCGACGTGATGACAAAGTTGCTCAAGCACGTCCTGTAGCGGGCTCCCGGTGGCGATCTGCTCGAGCATCTCACTCTGCAGGCGGACCAACCGCTCCGAATTATACCGTTCTGTGACATCCTGCCCCGTGGCGAAGAAGCGGTTCCGTTCGAGGTCGGGAACAGCGCTCCAGATGACATGCCGCTTCGTGCCGTCGCTGTGCAGCATGCGAAGTGGAAATGCGACGGTGGTTTCGCCGCTTGCCAATCGCTCGACCTCTGCAATCGCGCGTTGGTGGTCGTCGGCATGAATGAACTTCAGGTACGATTGAGCAAGCACTGCCTCACGCTCGTAACCAAGCATTATTTCGAAAGCAAGGTTTGCTTCGTTGATCATTCCATCGAATCCAACGACTGCCATCAGATTGAGCGGTTGTGTAAAGAAGCGGTCCAAGTCGTCTTGGGCCTGCTTGCGATCGGTAATGTCCAAGGCGACACCAAGTACCGCTGGTTCGCCCATGAAATCAATACGAGTAGCGCTAAAGTCAATCCATCGTTCTTGGCCTTTCTTGGTGAGTAGTTTGATTTCGTACCGACTCTCGATGTCTTCGCCTTGCTGGCAGGCCAAGCTCCGATCGCGAACGGTCTCACGGAACTCCGGATGAACGTATTCAAGAAAACTCATCTTGAGCAGTTCTTCGCGCGAGTATCCTAAGGACGATTGATACTGCGGGTTGACATACAAGTGTCCGGTGCCTTGAAAGATCGCCACGAGCGCCGGATTTGAATCCGCGAGGCTGCGAAACATGGCCTCACTCTCTCGGAGTGCATCTTCGGCCCGTTTTCGTTCGGTGATGTCAGTGCGGACGCCAACAATTCCGCCGTCCCGCGTCTTACGTTCTGAGACTTGCAAACACCGCCCGTTACCCAAGTGCTGAAAATAGAGTCCTTGAGGATTCCGATGCTGTTCAATGCGTTCGCGCACCCATTCTTCTTCGCGGCCGATGGCAGTCGTGATCTGCCCTCGATAGGCCGCCGTCCGAATGTGTTCTTCAAACTTTGCGCCAGGCACAAGTAGATCGTCGCAAAGGTCGTATGCGTTGCGATAGTTGGTGTTGCAAACCACGAGGCGATCGTCGGGATCATAGAGTGCAAAGGCTTCGGTGAGGCTTTCAATAGCTTCGATCAGCTGGTTCTTCGTTCGAACTGCCTCTGCCCGGCTGCCTTCGATTTGTTGCGAGGCTAGCCGCCTGTCAGTGACGTCTGTCGCGATCCCCAAACAACCGGTCACCGCCCCTGCACTGTCGTAAAGCAGGACCGATGAATCGGCCAGCCAAACGATGCGCCCATCTGCCGCTTCGCATTCCACATCGCACTTCCATACCAGCAATTTTCCCTCGCGGAATTGCTTTTTCGCCTCGAGGTGCGAAAGCGTGCTTCCTGCACCTCGCATGATGTGTTGTCGAACTTTGCGTTCGGCGAGCGCCGGTGTGATTTCATCCGCCGAGTAACCGAGCAAATCCTCAATTTCGTTGCCCATATACGTGTAAGTGTCGGTAGCAAAGTCAATCTGATAGACCACTGCGTTTGCTGCACTGATCGCGTTGCGATAGAGCTGGTCGCGAGTTTTGAGCGCACTTTCCGCCTGTCTTCGGTCCGTAATGTCTTGGAACGATCCGGACATGCGAGTTGGTAAACCGGAAGCGTCTCGAACGGAACGTCCACGTGTTTGGAACCAGCGGTATTCGCCGTTCTTCAGTCTCATGCGATGCTCGACGTCGTAAGGAGTGTCATTATCACGATGCCGTTGCGTCTCTTCTTGGAGCTGTTCGATGTCATCCGGATGGATAATATCTGACCAGAACGCAGAATTTTCCGTTTGCGCTTGGGCTTCATATCCCAACAACTCCATGCCTCGGGGCGAAATCCACACGCTACCGTTCGCCATATCCCAGTCCCACAAGCCATCCGACGTACCACGCACCGCCAGCTCGAGGCGTTCCAGAACTTGCTTCAGTTCCGCTTGCGATTCGTGTAGGGCGCGCTCCGTTCTACTCCGTTCAATTTCGGTGGCGGCTCGCTTGGCAAAGATCTCCAACAACGCCCGCGTTTCCGCATGTTGCGCGAGCGGACGGTTATCGAGAGCTGCCAGTATGCCAACGGTCTCGCCTTTCAATCCGATCAACGGAGTGCCTGCATAGCTTTCGACCGCCATGTCCGCGAGCAGCGTGTCGTCGGGGAACAGTTGTTGGACACCGGATGAATAGACGCAATAGGATTGTTCAATCACATTCGCGCAGGGGGTTCCCGCGAGTTCGTATTCAAAGTTCTCCGCATGGTGATCGCCTGACCAGACGGCTAGTGTTTTCGCGTGTTGCCGGGTGTCGCCTGTTATCTTGGCGAGGACTACGTATCTCACGTTGAGCGCTTCGGCAAGATGCTCGACCAATGCGGGATAGAAGTCCTCGCCAGCGACCTTTGAAGTCTCGTCAACCACGTGCCGCAAGGCCTCTTCCGCACGCGTTCGTGCCGTGATGTCCCGAGCGATTCCAATGAGTCCGATGACGTTACCAGAATCGTCTCGCTGGGGAGATTTCACGGACAGATACGTGGTCATCTCACCGGCGGAATTCTCAATGCGTTCTTCGAGTGTGACTCGCTGGCCTGAGTTCATAACACTTAGGTCGTGTTTCCAAAGTTCACGTGCGACGTCTGGCGGGAACAGGTCGACATCTCGTTTCCCAATTACCTCGCTGAGTGACTTTTCTAGCACGCGCACACACGCGGAATTCGCCATGACGTAACGCCCTTCACGATCTTTGACAAAGATGGCGTCGGAAGTTCCTTCGACAACGGCGCTCAGAAGTTCATGGGTTTCCTGCTGTTCTTTGGCGGCTCGCTTGCGTTCGGTAATGTCAAACGCCGTACCGAGGATTTGGCGACAACCTGGCCCCGACGAGGTCTCGAACACGACTTCTCTGGCCAGAAACGAACGTACGCTCCCATTGGCGGTGTCAAAGTGGTACTCGTCTTCACGTACGTCGCCGATATTCAACGCCTTCCACTCCGCGAGTACTTGCTCCAAGTGGCGATGCTCCTCCGGCGGCATGAATCCAAGAATTTCGTCCATCGATGCGGGCAATGACTTGCCATCTTCATACCCCAATTCTGCCGCAAGCGAACGATTGAAGTAGGTGACATCGCGTGACTCAGCATCAATGACGTAGAGAAAGTACGGCGTCGCAGAAGCCACCGCCTCAATAAACCGACGGTTCTCATCAAGAGCATCCTCCGCCAGTTTGCGTTCGGTAATGTCTCTCGCGAACGAAACAGCAAGCTCTTGCCCCTCGAAGGTAATATGCGACTTGCTGATCTCCACGTCAAACTGACTGCCATCTTTGCGCTGATGGATCGACTCGAATTGTTTTGTACCTTCACGTTTCGTCTTGTCCCAGTGGGCCGGCCAAGTCGCCAGTGAGAAATTCGGATCAATGTCGCTGACCGTCATTTCGCACAACTCGTCAACGGAGTACTGCAACGACTCCGCCGCGCGTTCGTTGACGTAAGAGATTGATCCATCAGGCCGAATCCAATACACGGCATCTTGGGTTGTTTGCATCGTGTGTTCCGTAAGTCGCACGCGCTCTTGTTGCGCACGTCGCTCGGTGACGTCGATGGCGCAGACAGTGAATCGAACCAGCTCTCCGTCGAGCAAGACGGGACCGATTCGTCCTAAGTACCAAGCGGGCTTGCCGCCGGCTCCGATCGATTGCACTTCACGCTCTTGAGCGGTGTGCGTCTCGCGCACTTGTTGCATCGCATCTCGTAGCTGATCCTGCAGTTCAGGAGGTACAAACTCCAGAACGCTCGTTCCGATGACAGTTTGACGTAGAAAATCGGGGAGCGTTCGATTGATGTAGAGGATGTTTCCTTCGAGGTCGAGCGACAGGATAAAGTCGGTTGCTGTTTCGAGTACGCTGCGCAATTGTGTTTCGGAGTCACGTTGGGATATTTCTGCCTCTTTGCGTTTGGTGATGTCGAACATCGTGCCCACCAACGCAACCACGCTACCACCGGAGTCACACACAGGTTCACCGACGGAGTGAATCCAGCGGATCGAACCATCAGGTCTCACGATTCGGTATTCGTAATCAAAAGGAACTCCTTCGGCGCAGCTGCGCTGGACGACGGCTTGGGAATGCGCTCGATCGCCTGGGTTAATGATCTGGTTGACGTAGCGATCTCGGGAAGGCATTCCATCCGCCGGGTCGAGTCCGAGAATGCGGAAGCATTCGTATGTCCAAAGAACTGGCGACAGCGAAGGCACAGCAATTTCGTAGCTCCCGACGTGCGCAATTTCCTGAGCCCGTCGCAGGTTGTATTCGCTCTTGATAAGCCTCTCTTCAGAAATCCTGCGCGTCGTGATGTCTTCGACAATCACGATATGTTGTTTTGGTCGTTCCCCATCCTCCCAGATCGCGGACACCGTCAACTTCACCCAAATCAACGAGCCGTCTCGATGGACCAATCGCTTCTCGATCGTAAAGTCGGAGATCTCGCGTGCGAGTACGCGGTCCATGTGATCGATGTCATCACGTAAATCGTCAGGGAACGTGATCTCCATCCAAGTCTTACGAACCATTTCCTCTTGCGAGAAACCGATCAGCTGAGTGTACTTGTCGTTCACGCGAAGGAAACGCCCGGTTTCCGACTCAATCAATCCGACCGCAACTCCGGCCTGCTCGAAGATTGAGCGGAACCGTCGCTCGCTCTCTAGCAGTGACTTCTCTGCTTGCTTACGTTCTGTGACATTCGACGCACAGACCGTAAACCCAGTGACCACGCCTGCGTCGCAGGCAACTGCCAATCGAGCCGTGAACCATGCCGTCTCGCCGGTAGGCATCGTGGCCTGCAACTCGTGTTCGTAGGCCTCACCCGTTTCTCGCACCTGCTGCATCAGTTGGCGATGCTCGTCGTGCGTCTCGGGTGGCAAAAAGTCGAACATGCTGGCCCCGGCCACTGATGGAGTCTGATTGATGTAGAGAATCTTTCCATCCAGGTCCAGCGACAGGATCACGTCAGATGCGGTCTCGAGAATGCTGCTTAGCTGAGCTCGCGAGTCGCGTAAGGCTTGTTCGGCGTGTTGGCGTTCTATTTCCGCACCCGCCCGCACTGCAAACACTTGCAACAATGATCTCAACCGCTCGTCGTCCTTGAGCGGTTTGTCGTCAAGGACACACAGATTGCCCAACGGCTTTCCCTTGGAATCGTGAATTGCAAAGCCAAAGTAACTCTCCGCGCCCAACGCCACGATCTCTTCGTTGTCAGGAAACTCCTCTTGCAATCCGCGATCGCAGAAATACGATCCGTTCTTGATCGCTCGATCGCATGGACTACCAGCTAGCTCGAACCGTGTTAGCGTGGCCGCCGCGCCATTGCACCAGAAGCCCAGCGATTGCAAGCGATCGCCTTGTTCTCCGGCAATCTTCGTAAGCAGTGCTACGCGAACGCCCAACGCTTGGCTGAGATGATTGACGAGGGTGGAAAAGAACTCGCCGCCTGTAACCGCCGCCGTACCAGCGACGATTTCTCGCAGCTGCTCTTCCGCCAGCTTCCGCTCGGTGATGTCTCGTACGACGACCAGGCCCAAAGCGCGGTCATTCGTGTGAATGCGGCTAACACTAACATTGACCGCGAGACGCTTTCCCGCAGCCGTGTTCAGCCAGTATCCATCTTTTGAGTGAAACAGGCCGGTCTTTTGAAACGCACGAATGACGTTGTCGAGCGACCCGCCGTTTTCCGCTGTTAACAAGTCCCGGACGTGGGATTCTTGAAGCTGCTTCTTTTGGAACCCTGTCAGCCGCTGGGTCGCTGCATTAACGTCCAGGATGCTGTTGAATTCCGGATCGACAATCAGAAACGCATCGTTCGATTCGTCGAACAGACAACGAGAGAGTTCCGCATGGTCAAGATCACGGATTTCGGAAAACTGACTGGATACCATGGTTCATCCTTGATTCTTCACGTTTTACTCGCAGTCTGCTTCCGCGAGCGTTATTGTCGGCACCGACTTATCGATTTGCGTTTACAGCTGACTCCGACTCGAAAGCGAGGAGCAAATCACGGAGTCCATCCGAAGCGACCAAGTCAGCCGCCGCTTGAGAAGTGGACCACGTGCGCGCTCGAAATACTTCCGGCCACGCTTCCAATTCCAACTCCACGCGAACTGGATAGACGCTCACTCGATAGTGCTTCTCGTTCCTTTTGTACGTGTAGCTGCCGATTGAAGTTGGACTTGCAACTCCCCGGACTCCCGCTTCCTCATACGCTTCCTCGGCAGCCGCTTCGATTGCCATGATTCCGGATTGGTTCGTCGCTCTCGGAATTGTCCAATGGCTGTTGCGGCGAGTTCGCACGAGTAAAACCTGTACTTCCCCATCTCCGAGGCGATAAGGCAACGCACCTGTTTGTTCGATAGTGCGAGGCTGCTCGTTGACCGATCGCGGATTGCGTGTTGATTTGTCCGGCACGTGTTGTTCCAGGTTGCGCGAAGCGCCGATGACGACGACGCAACCGAGTAGTACGACCGACGTGATCCCGAGAACGCCCGGCCACCAACGGGTCTGGTTTCCGTTGCCCTTGTCGATCGCAGCACTAACATCACTGCACGAGTCATTCGTGATTGGTTCGCCTTTGGTCGTAACGCACCTTTCCAGACTCTTATCAAGCTGCTTAGAGAACTCTGCGACTGTTCGAAAGCGATCGTCTGGCTCTCGTTGGAGACCACGAAGTATCACCGCGTCGACTTCCTCGGACAGTTGGGAATTAAGTGTCGATGGTGGTTCAAAACTGCCTAGCGGCTTGTGCCCCGTAAGCATCTCATAAGCGATCGCCGCCAGTGCAAACTCGTCAGCTCGCAGGTCGACCGGCAGGCGGTGTCGCTGTTCCGGAGCCATATAGTCGATGCTTCCTAAAAACTGACCGCTTTGCGTTACCGCGCCAAGGTCCGCGCACATGGTAGCGATGCCAAGGTCCCCGACCTTTACATTGCCTTGCTGGTCCACGAACACATTCTCTGGCTTGAGATCACGGTGCAAGATGTCCCGGTCGTGCAGATAATTCACGGCTTGAGTCACCGAACGAAGCACTGATCGCACCCTTTCCAGTCCCATCGGTCGAGCGGACTGCAAATAATCGCGGAGTGTGCAACCCTCGACGTACTCCGTTACGAGGTATGGTTGTCCGTTTGTCACGCCGCGATCGAACACGGTAATAATGTTGGGGCACGTCAAGTCGGCCAAGAGTAGTGACTCGCGTTCGAAGCGAGCGAACTGGCCGGATTTCTCGGCGGCGGAAACTGGGCGGAGGAACTTGATCGCGACACGACGGTTCAGTGACAGCTGGCGAGCCAGATAGACCTCGCCATTTCCGCCACAGCCGATCCGTTCCAGTATTTCGTAGCCGGTGAGCGTAGGGATATCAGCCATGACAAAAAGTGATTCCTTCGGCCTGCCGTGACAAGCCAGTCCTCGATTGGCAGTAGTCTAACCTGATTTAACCAGTTTCCCCAATGCAGATTGAGACTATTTGCCCGTTGCCGCCGTATGCGGAGCTCCCTCAAGCGACGTTCTGATCGCTAGTCGCCTTACGTCAAAGAGCACCTGCCGTGTCGTCAACTAGAGGCTGCTCCCTAGACGCAATCAGCGGGACGTTCGGTGACCGATCGTTGTGACGTGAGGACGGAATCGAACCCTCCGCGAACGTCATCAAGAACGATACTAGCGGTGCCGGGAGAAAGTTCTTGCGGAAGGGCCTCGGATGATTCTCGTTTTGGAGACCTGGAACGAGCTCGAATTCTTTGTAGGCCTCTCGTTGTCAAACGGAGCTGAGTAGCTCTGCGGCGATTGACCTGCAATAATCCGACGTGTCACTCTCCCAGGCACTCGTCTTCGCAATTCGCAACTCCAACGCAGGTCGCCGTCAGCCATGAACCTGTCGCTCCATATTTACCACCAACAAAAACCTGTCTACTCGACGCGGTTCGATGTCCCTGTTGAATTGGGTCGCCAGCAGGCGGACGAGCCGCCGTGTTATAACCGTGTTGCAACTCAGGATGGAGTCAGGGTTGTCGTGGCGAATCAGGCAGAGGTGACGTTTTCTCGGCGGCACGTGCTTCTCGAACCGAAGGCCGATGGGACAGTCGTCGTTCGCAACTTGAGCGCCGCTGTGCCGATCGCAACCGATTCGGCCGGAGTCGTTGGTCCGCAAGATCAGCGGGACCTCACGCCGCCTTTTGTTCTTGTGGTCGGTGACCGTTCGATGCGCGTCGAACCCGAGCTGCAGATCGATGCTCAGATGGTGAGCCTCGCGAATGCCACCATGGCGCCAGGACAGCAACGACCGCCGTCTACGCGTATCAGGGCGATTGCCGCGGCTGCCGCAGGCGACGAGCATGGCGAGACGCTGGTGCAGTGGCTGCAAGCCGCCATGTCGGTGTTTCAAAGTGCTGCGAGTTCCCCGGACTTTCTCGAACGCGCAGCAGAGGCCGTCGTCGAATTGGTTGGACTCGACACGGCTTCCGTCGTGATTTGGGACGGGACGATCTGGGATCCTCGGAACGTCTATACGCGCAGTGGCAATGTCTCGGAGAATTGGCAACCGAGCAGGACGATTCTCGAGGCAGTGCGAACCGAGCGCCGGACCTTTCGGCGTGCAACAACGCAGGAATCCGCAGCCAGCTTAAAGGGTGTCGAAGCATTAGTCGCCGCGCCGATTTTGGATTCGCAAGGCGAAGTGATCGGAGCGCTTTACGGCGATCGTCGGCAACCCGCCGAGGATCGCGACTCGGTTGACATCACACAGCTGGAGGCCATGCTCGTCGAACTGCTCGCTTCTGGTGTCGCCGCCGGACTGGCTCGAATGGAACAAGAGCGAACGGCGTTGGCGGCGCGTGTTCGGTTCGAACAATTCTTTACGCCAGAGTTAGCGCAGCAATTGGAAGCACATCCCGACTTGTTGGAAGGGAAAGACGCAGAGATTTCGGCACTGTTCTGCGATGTTCGCGGCTTCAGTCGAATTAGTGAACGGCTGGGCGCGACGCGAACGTTCGCTTGGATTTGCGACGTCATGGAAGAGTTTTCGGAATGCATCCAGCGATACGACGGAGTCTTGGTCGACTACATTGGCGACGAAGTGATCGCGATGTGGGGCGCTCCAGTTGAATCCTCCGATCACGCAACATTGGCTTGTCAAGCGGCGCTGGAGATGGTTAAGAAACTGAGTGAGTTGAATGATCGCTGGACCGAAGAGCTTGGGGAGCCGATCGGAATTGGCGTCGGAATCAATTCGGGAATGGCACGCGTTGGCAATACAGGTTCGACGCGAAAGTTTAAGTACGGACCGCTTGGCAACTCGGTGAACCTCGCAAGCCGCGTTCAGGGTGCCACGAAACACTTGAAGTCAAAGATTCTGATCACTGGCGATACGGCCGCTAAGTTGGGTCCCGAGATCAATCGCCGCCGACTTTCACGAGTTCGAGTTGTCAATATCGACACGCCGGTGGACCTTTACGAGATCGTTGCGACCGCCGATCAATCGTGGTCCGAGTTGCGTGATCGGTATGAAACGGCCCTGGATGCCGTCGAGCGCAAGGAATTCTTTACTGCTACAAAACACTTGGGCAACTTAGTTTCGGACTATCCTAATGACGGCCCATCGCAGTTGTTGCTCTCGCGTGCGGTGAACGCCATGATCTCACGCGACGACTTCGACCTGGTGTGGGAGTTGGACGGTAAGTAGATCGAGCTAGGCTTGCATATCGCTCAGTCCGGCGTTTTGATCTTCGGCCAGCGACGCCATGCCTCCGAGTTCGATCACGTCACACTCGTAGCCAAGCATTTCGGTTAGCGTCGAGAATTTGTTGATTCCGGAGCTGAATTCAATATCGTTTCCCTTGACTTGGCCAGGGTGTTCGTAGCCCGCCGCGTGAGCGAGTGACAGCACTTCTTTGCGATAGGCTTTGATGTACGTGGCGAACCGCTTGGCCTTGTCTTCCACATTGATTCCGGCCTGCAACCATTTGTTTTGTGTGGCGACTCCCGTTGGACAATGTCCGGTGTGGCATTTCAACGCTTGAATGCAACCGATGGCCAGCATGGCCTCCCGTGCGACCTGGATCATGTCGACTCCCATCGCGAACGCGATTAACGTGCGATCTGGAAAACCGAGTTTACCGCTGCCGATCCAAACGATTCGCTTCGATATCTCTGCCTCCAAGAAGATGCGGTAGACGCGTTCAAAGCCGATCTTAAACGGTAACGAAACGTGATCCGCGAACGTCAGCGGTGCTGCACCAGTACCTCCTTCACCACCGTCGATCGAAATGAAATCGGGACCTTTGCCGCGAGCCTTCATCTGGGCGGCGAGTTCATGCCAGAAGTCAATTTTTCCGACGGCGCTCTTGATGCCGACCGGAAGGCCCGTCTTGTCGGCGATCGATTCGATAAAGTCAATCAGTTCATCGACGGTGTCGAACTCGCTGTGTGCATTCGGCGAGATGCAGTCCTGGCCGACAGGGATCCCACGAATCTTCGCGATCTGGGGCGTCACCTTGGCTCCTGGAAGAATTCCTCCCTTGCCCGGTTTTGCGCCCTGTGACAGTTTGATCTCGATGGCGCGGATGTTTTCGTTTTCGCTTGCCTTCCGCGCTATCTCGCTCACGGAAAATGTTCCATCCGCGTCCCTTGCGCCAAAGTAACCCGTACCGATCTGCCAAATGATGTCCGCGCCCAAGCAATGAAATGGGCTGACGCCTCCTTCGCCCGTGTTGTGATAACAACCGGCCTGTTTCGCTCCGAGGTTGAGCGCTGAGATGGCTCGCTCGCCTAGTGACCCGAAGGACATGGCGGAAATGTTAATGATTGAAGCCGGCCGGTAGGGGCGTCTTCGACCGTGCGCGGCTCCAATGACCTTGAGGCAAGGAACGGCGGTCGGGTCGCCATTGATTGGAACGGCATGGCTCTCGGGGAAGGGAAACGCAGCGTGCTTAACAATGGGATAGCCAGCTCCGTACATCTGCTCGCTGCTTCCGAATCCGAATGTATTGTTGGCTCCCTTGGCCGATGCGTAGATCCAACTGCGCTCGTCTCGATTAAAGGGCATTTCTTCCTTGTCGTTGGCTACCCAGTACTGACGCAATTCGGGTCCGATGGTTTCCAGAAAGTATCGCAGATGCCCGACGACCGGAAAGTTGTGAAGTATCGTGTGTTTCTTTTGCGTGACGTCGTACAACGCAATGATTACGCCTACGACCACAAAAGTGATGATAGCTGCAAACAGCCAGTGATTGACGACAAGTTCAAGCATGATGGTATCCGGGTGATGCGACGGGATCGAATGTTGGCGAAGCGTCAGAAACGGGACGGGAAATCGAATCGCGCGTCGACCCGAATCGCTGCCTCATGGGGGCATTGATCGACGCAAGCCGGTCGTTGACTGCTAAGCGAACTGCACAGATCGCAGACAACAGCCTGCTTTTTGACTAACTCGACTTCCAGATCAACTCCTTCACCAACTGTCGCGAGTGCCAACTCGCCAGCCGCAGGAAGAGGATCGAGTCTCGCGGACAGAACTAACTGGCCGTATTTAGGCGCAAAACATTCCCCATCCTCCGCGGCGACCGGACAAATCTCTATGGCCAATAAATTGGCACCCACACGTAGCTGGGACGATTCGATCTGCGCCTGCAAATCGTCGTCTTTACGTTTCTTTTTCGGATTCGCGGGCGGCAGCGACGTGATTGCCTGACCGTTGATCCAAGCGCGAACGACAAGTCCCTTCGAGGTAGCTCCGAGCGCGAACGCCTTGTGGGCGAGCTGTTCTCGCGAAAGTTGAAACTCGTGACGAAAACAAATCGATTCCGGAATCAGACCGACGATTGTCTGCCACGAGCCGGCGTCAGTCGAACTGGCGAGCGCTTCAAAGAAATCGATTGTCCAGTTGAATGGTGCGACTCCGACCGACCAGCCGCTAGGTCGATAACGACGATCCTGCCAAGCTGCGTCGCCAACTTGACTCGTCGCCGCGAATTGCCACCCGACAGATTCTTCCGCGATAATGCCGAGATCATGCATCTGAATCGAATCGTACGGACATTGGCGAGCGCACAGACTGCAGCCGATACACCAATCTCGAATTTCGATTTGGCCGTTGGCTCCGCGTTGGATCGATCCCACGGGACAACCGATCATACAGGACGGATTCAAACACTGGCGACAGGCGGACGGCACGAGAAAACGATCGAAGCGAGGACCGTCCAGGAACAGCCGCGAGTAGCCGTCATCGTGTGTATTGACGCAAGCTCGGACGCAATCGCCGCACCGAGTACATCGATCGAGATCGATCAGCAGCAGGTTCTGACCTTGAGCGAGTCCCTCGTCACGAAACTCTTCCGAGTGAGTCAGCGCTGTGTCCGTATCGCCCGCTTGCCGCAGGTCGCTGCCGACGATATCGGCATACCGCTTCGATACGAGTTTGTCAACCGAAGCACGCAACGGCGGCGAATCGTCCAACAACTTCTGAAATGCCGCGCGTTCGATTCGCACCAGCTCGACCCTGCCGGGCTTTCGGTTCGAGTCGTCGGTCGGATGATCGTAAGCGATACACGTCGCTTGTCTCGGCACGTCCAGAACCGCCGCCATCTCGCCAAAGCAATCTCCTCGCGACAAGTACGCGAGAATATCGGGTGAGCTAGTTCGCCCCGTCACCTTGGACAGAGTCTCGCCCAATAGCTCGCGAAACGCCAACGCGCCGGCGAGACGAACTTCCAATTCGGACCACTGCTTTTTGGCTCCCGGAATTCCCTTTGGAAAAGAATCGAACGTTGCTCGGGCTGTAGACTGTTCTATGACTGGCAATATATCTGCTGACGAGACGAACTCGCGACGACGGATGAGTTCGTTGACCGCTTGCACCACCAGCTGACGATCTCGGTCTGAAGAGGAATTGTCAATTGCGACAGCTCGAATCGAAGTCTGCACGCGAGGCAGGAACCAGGACCAGACGGATTGCTTCGGGTCGCCGAGTGACTTCGGCGCTTGTGCGACCAAGACTGAAACCAATTCGTCTGCATCGGACGCGTCGGCGGTCGTGGCTTCGCGAGATGCTGGTTTCTTCGCGGCAGCCAAGATATCCGCGACCGAAGCCGATACTGGTTTATCATTGCCGACTCTGTCCGACGCCGTTCCCTTTCCGCGAGCGGCAGCCGACTTGGCGGAGGATTTCACGGCTGGTTTAGTCAGCGCGGATTCGTCGCTCTCGCGGTCTTTCGTCGCGTCACTTTCTAGCAGCGATTGGCAAAACGCCGGCCAATCAGCGACATCGCTGACGCGAAACGCCACGTGAGCTCCCCGCACGACCTGGACCACACCGCTACGAATCAGGTAGACGCTGTCCGACTGATCACCTTCGTTGCAGATGACGGTTCCCGGCTCGACCACTTCAAGGTGAGATGCCTGTCGCAAGACTTCGATTTGCTCGTCGGTCAAGTCTTGGAACAACTCCAATCGCCGCAGATGCGTGCTCAAGACGCGTGTGGCGTAGAGTTCGTCGGTCTTTTGTCGATAGCCGACGTCGCGCTGCATTTGGTCGAAGATGTTGCGGAGGAACTCGACCATGTAGCAATCTTCGTCGACAACGATCGTGGCCGAACGCGGCGCCAGCGTCATGCAGCTCATCTCGCCAAAGACATCTCCTTCGCACATTGCGGCCTGACGCGTCGCGTAGTCGATGTCGGTTGGTCCGTCGTTTGGTATGAACTGCGATTGCACCTGATCCGCGCTCTGCGAACTTCGCGAAAAAAAGTTCGAAAGAAATCCGGACGACGCTTTCGTCTGACCGCTCAAAATATATGCAGTAGCGACTTGGTGATGTGATGCCTCCACCTTATCGCCGTCTTCGGAGGTCGTTGGCTCGGCGATTGCACTGTCGGCTTCAGGACGCGCGCGGAACTCGCTCAACCTTCGCAAGTCGTCAGCGTGAACGATATAAAAGGCGCTATGACCTCGATCGCCTTGCCGGCAGATGACTTCGCCTTTGCGAAACTGGCGCAGCACGATCGAGCCGGGGAATTTTTCGACGGAGATAGGCTTCTTGAGCTCGCCGAACAGTTCGAACTGTTTCAGTTCGTCCGAATGAAGTATGTCGTCCCCGTCGCGTGGCGCAAGTTCCGCTTCCGGCTTGGCTGAGATCGTTGCACGAGTTGTCGCGGTCAACGAAGTGATCCTTTGCTCGACTGATACGTAGGTCGGAGTTGTACTCTGACCGTTAGGGGACGGAGTACAACCCCGTCCTACTAATGTCGCAACAGATGCGGCCCGTCGGTTTGGTATGATCCGTTGTTACGTGGCTCTCGATGGCCATGCAACCACTGAAGCCACACCTGCTTCTTGAACAGGATACCCGAATAATCAACGCCCCACGTCCCCTCGTCGGCAAATCGGGGCTCGCCCCGAAACGCTGCGCCTCCGCCAACGTAGCCGTATGAGTAGTGTTGGTTGAGTGACGGTTTGGCAAATCGGCTCTGCGTTTCGGGGTGACCTGATCGGTGAAAGGGGTCGATGCAGTCGTGCGAGATCGCTTTGGATCGAGGATTTGCGATCTGCTCGCACGAAGCGCAACCGGTGCAGATATGTCCAGAGGCAATCGTCGTTTCTGAGCCACGACTGACGGTTGAAGTCAGGGCGATTGAGGGCAATAACACGCCGATGTAAAAGCAAATCGCTTTCATCGTGCTGATCGAGGTCTTTGTCATCCGTGACCTTTCTATAAGTCGTTTAACCTCGGGGATTACGTAAGAACTTTTGGAATGGTAGGCGAACGTCGCGCACGAAGAATTGATCTGCCCGCAGTGCGTCAGGGACTTCGAATCCGACGGTTGCCGAGAACGTAACGACATCATCCTGATCGACGCCGTCGCCGCTTGCTCCGAAGCCGCCGATCAGCTTGCCATCCCTGTAAAGCGGTGCGCTGCCGGGGAAGAACACGATTCCGTTCTGGTTCGCGATGTCGTCGGGATCTCGGAAGTTGCGACCTGGGTTAAACGCGTCGAATCCTAACCCACTTGTATCGCTTGTTGAGTAGACGGATGCTGGCAACGCTGGACCCATGTTCTCGCCGGTTTCTGGATCGATGCCGGGATCTAACAAAATCGAGAAGGCTCCAGCTTTTGAATCCTCGACGCCTGACGGATATCGCGGCTCGCTCAAGAAGCGATACGTGCGATTGGTGAACGCCGTCCCTGCAGGTACGTTCGGGTCGGCAACTCCGTCACCATTATCGTCGACTCGGTCTGCATCGAGTACAGCCGTAGCATCCGCGTGGTAAGCCGTGTTTCGCGACTTGGCAACAGCCACGTCGATCGAGAAGACCGTCGCGTCTGGCATTCGAAAGAGACCGAGTACGTTGCCATCGCGATCCGCAACGGAGAAGACCATCCGAGTGCGGCTGCCGATCGGCAATCGAATACCCGCGCGAACAAGATCCGCCTCGACGATTGCATTCTCGATGATCGTTCTGACTTCGTCTTCGGCGATCTCGGGTGTTGCGTCGTCGTTGAGCAACGTCGAATCGCGAGGTTCGACTAGCCAGCCTTTGGGGACTGCCACTCCATCCAAATAGAGATCGCCGGGAGCCACGATTTGGTCAGCGCCGCTACTGGCATCGCCGATACCGACTTCGGAACCCTTCGCCAGAAGTGTCACGATGCCGGGGTGCGGTTGCGCCGATGTAGGATTCGGACCGTAGATCTCCAGCGTGATACCCACCAAGTCAATCCGCCCGAATGGTAAATCATAACCCGCGGGACAGGCGACACTATCGAGTTCGCCGATCGTGGCATCCACGCCGATGGTTCCAGCAGCTGTCGAGCTTCCGCATGCGGCCGCGAACGCGATCCACTCCGATTCGAGAACTCTCGGTGCGTTGGTTCGTTCGATTTCCGTTTGACCGATCTCGGCAGCGAAGGCTTGCTCGTGAGTCGCATAGCCGTCCGACCCTGGAAAGAAGACGCCGATGCCGCCGACTAGAACCGGCGCTCCGGTGTAAGGGTCAGCTTTGTAGAGCGGGATGCCGCCTGGCAGCGTAGCAATGCCGCGCGGTCTTGCGTCCAATTTGCGTTCTGAGACGAAGCCGTACGATTCGGGTGCCTCGATCGAAACGCCGGGTGCAAAGTCGGCACCGAATCGAGTTCCTAGATCCCCTTCGCCCTCGTCCGCAGTTCCAAGAATCGCGTCCTTCCCAGCGTGAAGCACACTGTCACGGTTTGTGTGTTCGATCGCGAAGAGATCCACGGGCGGTGTGTGCTCGACACCGGGAGGGAAGTGGCCTCCCAAACCGATCGGAGCGACGAAGCCTGGGCCCCGAACTGTTGAGTCCAGATCGGCGATACTGGGATTCGATTCGACTTCGCGTTGTGTAATCGTTGACTGGCTTACAAATCGAATAGTCCGCGATGTCAGCGGCCCAACTACACCGCTACCGTCGCCGTTGGCAAAGAATCCGGCCGTGCGAGCTTTGGCAACAGCTCCGTCGATAGCGAAGACAAAATCAGCGGTCCGTTCGTCAATAGCCCCGACTTTGTATTCGGCCAAAACATCGGCCTCGGCTCGAACGCCGAGGATCCTGCCGCCTCGATCGACGATCGCGATAATCGCATCTTCGCTGGACGACGCCGCAGCCGCGCGGGCCAAAAGCGCTTCCACGTCTGCTTCGGTGAGAATCGCTCCCCCGCCTTCGCCTTCGGCGTTCAGCACGTTGATAACCTGGAGGGCATCGACCGGACTGATGAACTGATCTCCGTTCACGTCCACAAACTTTGTGACTTCGGACGCAGGAGTCTCGCCTTCTCCTTGGACAAGTTGCCGCGACCCGTTCGCGTTCAGATCATTCACGACGAGCAGCGCATCAATCGGCGCGATCGCCCCGTCGGCATCGACATCGGGCGGAAGGAAACTGTTGTGCCAAGGACTCGCGGCCAGCAACAGACGGCTCTCGAGTTGCTCGACGCGCGGTCGCCACCGGGAAGCCGTCGAATTGCGAGTTCGGTTTTTGGCTCTTCTAGCCATTACGATGTTCGTCTGGGGTGGACCCAGCCACGATGACTGCATTACAGCGAAGCTAGCAGAGCGCGACCAATAAATTGAGCTAACCATCCCAGTTTACCTAAGCCGAGTGCTTGATTCACTTATTTGGCGTGCATGGGCATTTGAAAGCGCAGAACAAGCCCCTGGAGACTAATTCGGCACGCAGAATCCGCATGAACGGCTTTAACGGCAGAGGGCACATAACCGATACAACCAGAAGACTTTACCACTTCGCGCGAAACTCTGGTGGTGATTCAGTTAGTGTCTGGTTTGACGGTCCTGGCCAAGCGGTTTGGCGCTGTGGTCAGCGGGCGTGGTTCGCTCGCTCGATTCCGATGCTCCAGTCTGATGCTCGCAGCCCTGTGCTGCTGGGTGATCGGAGTCCATGGTGCAGGTGTCGCGATACGCGCACTCGTAGCGAGCGAGCCGACCGAGTTTCAACTAGTTCCCGGTGATCTGCCAACTCGATTGCGGCGCCGTATGACGCGGCTCCCATCGACCGACTATGTCGTACCGCGTGAATCGTTTGTGCGGACTCGTACTGCCGAGCCGATCGCGACACACGGCTCGATCGGAGAACGAGTTGATCTTACAACTTACTACCAGTCGTTCGACGACGATCTACCCTCGCCCGCAGAGATTATTACTCCCGGAGACGCCAGCGCGCTAGAACAGATTCGTCCTGAAATTCTACGGCTGCCCTCCAGATCAACTGGTCCCGAAGAACTTCCCGGCCGAGGCTTCGAGTTCGAGCCTCTGCTTGATTGGGCATCGGATGCGCCGCTTGGTTACTCAGGTCCGTCGAGCGTGATTCCGTCTGATGTGCAACAGAGCAGCCACTTCGTACCGATGGAAGACCGTTGGCGCATCGGCTTTCCAGAATGGGATCGTGATGAGGAGCCGAACACGTGGATGACGGATTCTCCCTATACGCTCGGGCGGTTGATTGATCCCTACAACCAAAACGTGTTGAAAGGTGATTATCCAATCGTCGGTCAACACACATTCCTGAACGTGACTGCTTCGACGAATTTGTTGCAAGAGTTCCGGCAAGTACCAACTCCAACAACACCGTTCGAGGCGACTCGCGACCCCTTTAGCGAGGAGTTCTTCGGCGATCCGGATCAGTATCTATACACCGAAAACTTCCTGGTGTCGTTTGATCTGTTTCACGGGGATACTTCGTTCAAACCAATGGACTGGCGAGTGAAGATCAGTCCAGTGTTCAATTTGAACTACCTGGACGTCGACGAGCTGGCGGTTGTCAATCCAGACGTGAACGCTGGAACGACTCGTGCCCGTCACGACTTTGCCTTGGAAGAATGGTTCGTCGAAGCAAAGTTAGCTGATCTAAGTCCGAACTATGATTTCGCTTCAGTGCGAGCTGGCTCTCAATTGTTCGTCAGCGACTTTCGGGGTTTCATCTTTGCCGACGTGAATCGAGGCGTGCGTCTGTTCGGCAACCGGCACGCGAATCGCGACCAATTCAACGTCATCTGGTTCGACCAGACGGAAAAGCAAACAAACAGCCTGTTGAACACGTTCGAAGATCGACAGCAAAACACGGTGATTGCGAACTACTATCGACAGGACTTCATCTGGCCTGGGTACACCACCCAGCTCAGCTTTCATTACAACCGCGATCAGGCGACATTCAAGTTCGATGAGAATGAATTCCTCGCCCGTCCTGATCCGGTCGGAGTCTTTCAACCGCATCGAATCGACGCCTTCTATTTGGGTTGGGCCGGTAACGGGCATATTAATCGAGTTAATATCAGTCACGCTTTTTATTGGGCGTTAGGGAAAGACGAACTGAATCCGTTGGCAGGTCGTGAGCTGAGCATCAATGCACAAATGGCGGCAATCGAATTGTCTTATGATCGAGATTGGGTTCGTTTCCGCAGTTCGCTGTTTTGGTCGTCGGGCGACGACAACATCAACGACGGCCAGGGCGAAGGCTTTGACGCGATCTTCGATAATCCGAACTTTGCGGGCGGCGAGTTTAGTTACTGGCAGCGTCAGACAGTGCGGTTATTCGGCGTGAATCTCGTGAATCGGCAGAGTCTTGTCCCGAATCTGCGAACGAGCAAGTTCGAGGGGCAAACGAACTTCGTAAATCCGGGGCTGTATCTGCTGAATGTCGGTATGGATGCAGATATTACTCCGCGATTCAAGTTGATCGGCAACGCCAATCTTCTCTGGTTTGAGCAAACCGAAGTGTTGGAGCAATTTGTCTTTCAAAGCGATATTGGCAACTTCATTGGCGGCGACTTGAGCCTTGGCGCGGAATATCGACCCTATCACAACAACAATGTGATTCTGGTCGGAGGCATCTCGGGGCTTATCCCCGGCGAAGGATTTCGGGATCTTTACGATCCAATCGCTGGGAATGTCGATGGACTTTTCGCCAGCTTTCTCGATATCATCCTGACTTATTGAGCGGTTCGTGGTCATGCAACCCACGGCTTCAAACAAGGATGTTGTGAAGTGGCTACCTGGTTCAGGCGACAGATACGATTTGCGTTAGCCTCCGTGTTCGTCTTAAGTGCGTTCGTAGCGATCCTCCAGGGACAGCGGCCCGAGCCTCTTCCGGCGGCCGCTAGCGTCAATCCGTTTCCGATACCGGCTCAACTTCACGGCGTCGATCTTCGGCGACAGACTCGTGAACAGGCTTTGGCCAAGAGCGACGGCTGTGTGCAGTGTCACGCCGGGGCCAAGGACATGCACAACAAGCCGAGCGTGCATCTTGGCTGTTGCGATTGTCACGGGGGGAATCCGAACGGGACGACGATCCAGTCCGCCCACGTCCCGGCGGCGTTTCCAGAAGCTTGGCGGACGTCAGCGAATCCGGTTCGCTCGTACACGCTGTTGAATCGCGAGAGCCCCGAGTTCGTGCGATTCGTGAATCCGGGTGACTTGCGAGTCGCTCACATCAGCTGCGGTCAATGCCATCCGCAGGAGACGCTCGCCGTCAAGAAGAGCATGATGACTCACGGGTGCATGCTGTGGGGTGCGGCTCTGTACAACAACGGCGCGATTCCGAAGAAGTGGCCGAGGTATGGCGAGAGCTACAGCATGCACGGTGTTCCGCAGCGACTGCAAACCGTGCCGCCGCCTTCCAATGACGAGATCATGCAGAAGGGCATCCTGCCGTACCTTGATCCACTCCCACGATTCGAGATCTCACAACCAAGCAACATTCTGCGCATCTTCGAACGCGGTGGTCGCTTTCGACCAGAGATAGGCATTCCTGAGCGACTAGAAGAACCTGGACGCCCGCGTGAACGGGTCAGCGACCGCGGACTCGGAACTCAGAACCGAACGGATCCGGTTTTCATCGGCCTGCAAAAGACTCGCCTGCTCGATCCAACTTTGAACTTCCTCGGCACGAACGATCATCCGGGCGACTACCGTTCGAGCGGTTGTACGGCGTGTCACGTGGTCTACGCGAATGACCGTTCGCGAGTGCATTCCGGGCCATACTCTCGCTTCGGAAATCGCGGCACAAGTCATTCGACCGATCCGACGATCTCGCGCCGCGAATCGGGACATCCGATCGAGCATAAATTCACGTTGCAGATTCCGACGAGTCAATGCATCGTCTGCCATGTCCATCCTGGCACGAATGTGATGAACAGCTATCTCGGATTCATGTGGTGGGATAACGAGACCGATGGCGAGTTGATGTATCCGGTGGAACAACACAATCCGACTCCTGAGGAATTGATCCGCTCGCAGATGTCGAATCCCGAAGAGGCAGCCGCTCGCGGCCTGTGGTCGGATCCTGAGTTCTTAGCGAACGTGAGCGATCTCAATTCTCAGGCGCGCCATACGCAGTTCGCCGATTTTCATGGGCACGGCTGGGTGTTTCGCGCAGTCTTCAAGAAGGATCGTCAAGGCAACTTGCTTGACTATCGTGGCGAAACCGTCGATCAACCTACCACCGCCAAGCTGGAAGCCGCCATTCGTCCGCCGACAGAACAAGAGCAACAAACGGGCAAGCAAAGATCCGACACGCCGGTTCATCTGATGGACGTCCATCTCGAACGTGGCATGCACTGTATCGATTGTCACTTCGATCAAGACGTTCACGGAAACACAAAGCTCTACGGCGAAGTCCGCGCGGCCATCGAGATCACTTGCGAGGACTGTCATGGCGACACGACAGAAAGCGTGCTCGATCGCATTTATGCTGGTCGCGGTATGATGACGAGCGGTCCCGCCGCTCCGGATCGCGGCACGAATCTACTCCTGATGCGAACGCCCTTCGGGAAACCTCGCTTCGAGGTTCGCGGGAATCGGCTCGTTCAGAATTCGATGGTCGAGAAAGATCTTTCCTGGAAAGTTGTCCAAACCACTGCCACGATCGATCCCAATGACAAAGAGCATTACAACGTCTTGTCCCACATGGCAAAGACAGTTGGCATGGCAGACGACGGCAAGTTGGAATGGGGTGGCGACCCGCGACGGAAGGCGTGTGCGCACAACGGTACGACGACAAGTTGCATCGCCTGTCATTCGTCTTGGAACCCCAGCTGTTTCGGCTGCCATCTGCCTCAGAAGGCGAATCAGAAGATGCCGTCGCTACACAACCTGGGCGAAGTTTCGCGTAATTATGTCTCGTACAATTTTCAAACACTTCGTGACGATGTATTCATGTTGGCTCGCGATGGCAACGTTACCGGCAATCGAATTGGCCCGGCCCGCTCGTCGTGCGCGATTCATGTCAGTTCGTACAATCAAAATCGCGAGAACATCTACACGCAACAACAGACGATTTCGGCAGAGGGCTTAAGCGGCATCGCGTTCAGCACCAACGTGCCGCACACCGTTCGCGGCGGGCCGCCCGAGAGCCATCGCAGTGGCAAATACCTGCCCGGGACCACCGAAACAAAAATGTGCAGCGATTGTCACATCTCGAAGAACGACGACAACAACGCGATCATGTCGCAGTTACTCATGCAAGGAACGGGATACACGAACTTCATCGGTCGCTATTGTTGGGTCGCAGCGGGCGAACATGGTTTTGAAGGCGTCGTCGTCACCGAGCAGGACGAGCCGCAGGCGGTGATCGGAAGCAATCTGCAACGGTTAGCGTTTCCTGATAATTACCGAGAGCATCTTGAACACGATGGGTGGCTTGAACATGCTCATGAACATCCCGGCAAAGACATTTTGGATAGCATCACGCACCCATTCAGGAAACCTGAAGTGCTAATGGTGCAGGCTCGTGGGGAGTACCTCTACGCGGCTTGCGGTACGGGTGGTCTGCGCGTCTTTGATATCGCGTTCATCGACGACAAGGCGTTTTCGGAACGAATCACGACGGCTCCCGTGTCTCCTCTTGGACAGCGGTTTTACGTGAAGACGAAGTTCGCTACTGCCGTTGCTGCTCCGACCACGATCGCGCCCGATCCAACGCGGACACACCTCGACGAGAATGCCGAACAGGCGGTACACGGGCTGTATGCACACCTTTACGTTACCGACAAGTACGAAGGACTGATCCTGGTCGGCGCTGCCACGTTGCTCGACGGTGATCCGCTAAACAACTTTCTTGAACGCGAGTTGACGTTCAATCCGGATGGTCTGTTGGACGGTGCTCGCAACATTTCGATCGTCGGAACGTATGCCTATATTTGCTGTGATGTTGGTTTAGTAGTCGTGGCGTTAGAAGACCCGATGAATCCTGCTGTGACGGCCGTGCTGGGCCACGATGTCGTTGTCGAGCCAGCGGCGGTTGCGGCGCAGTTCCGTTACGCGTTCGTTTGCGACGAAGAAGGCGTGAAGGTTCTCGACATCACAGAATTGCATCAGCCTCGTCTCGTCTCGGTGCTCGAATTGCCGGAAGCACACAATATTTACCTCGGTCGCACTTACGCCTACGTCGCCGGTGGCTCGGAAGGGCTCGTGATTCTCGACATTACCAATCCCGAGCGACCAACAGTCGATCAGATCTACACCGCGGAAGGTCGCATCAATGATTTGCACGACGTCAAACTAGGCATAACGTACGTCAGCGAATTCGCTTATCTGGCGGACGGGAGTAATGGTTTACGCGTCGTGCAACTGACGTCTGCCGAGACACCCGGAAACGATGGCTTCAGCCCTCGTCCAACGCCGCAACTTGTCGCTAGTTACAAGCTCCCGAACGAAGGCCACGCACTGTCCGTGTCTCGCGGGGTCGACCGAGATCGAGCCGTCGACGAATCCGGCAACCAAATCGCTGTATTTGGTCGCGTCGGCGCACGCCCGATGAATCGGGAGGAGCAACAACAACTCTACTATCGCAATGGCCGCGTGTGGAAAGTCAGCGATGATCCATTCGACCGCGACTATCGCTTCCCACCCACGTTGCGACGCCGCGAGCAAACACTTCGCCGGTAAGATTGTTAGCAGTGGTGGCTTCCAGCCGCCACCGGATGGCCGTAGGCCAACGAAGAGTCGTGAGGCGGCTGGAAGCCACCACTGCGATAGTTACTCAAGTCGCGTTGAGGTCCGCAACTCAGCGGTGGCAAAGACGTGACAATGCCTCTGTTTCAGATTATCGTCGAAGGGCGACTCCAACCCTTCGGCGAAACAACATGTTGCGATATATTCGGCTCGGCACTCTCTGTTTGATGCTCTTTTCTGGGTCTGTACAAGCAGACGAAGAGCCAGACCAATCACTCCTGACGCTCGATCGAATCTACGGGAAGCGAGAGTTTGAGTCCAAACGTTTGTCGGCTCGATGGCTCGACGAAGGCGACGCCTATCTAACTGTCGAACGCACGGCGGGCGGGGGCCAAGGGATCGTTGAGCACGATGCGAAAACCGGCGCGAAGCGGACGCTTGTGTCGTCATCGGATCTCAGCCCGTCGTTCAATTCGTCGCCTGTCAAGATCGATGACTATGCGTTCTCGACGGATCGTTCACGCGTCTTGATTTACACAAACTCAAAGCGAGTCTGGCGGCGGAATACGCGTGGCGACTATTGGGTGTTGGATCGTTCCAGCCACGAGCTGACGCAGTTGGGCGGTAACGCTCAACCATCCAGCTTGATGTTTGCTAAGTTTTCGCCCGGCGGGACGCAAGCCGCATATGTGCGCGACAACGACCTCTACCTCGAAGACTTGGCGACCCATCAGATAACGAGACTGACAACCCGCGATTCGCCGGAGATTATTAACGGGACGTTCGACTGGGTTTACGAAGAGGAGCTGTTCTTGCGTAATGGGTTTCGCTGGAGTTCGGATGGTCGAAGCATCGCTTACTGGCAACTCGACACGAGCCGCGTTCGCCAAATCACGCTGATTGATAACCTCGACGGGCTCTATCCCAAACCGCAGCAGATTAGCTATCCAAAGGCTGGCGAGACCAATGCGGCTTGCCGAGTCGGTGTGATAGATCTTGCCACAACCAAGACGCGGTGGATGAAGATCCCAGGCGATCCACGTAATCATTACATCGCTCGAATGGATTGGGCGGAAAGCCCCGACGAGCTTGTCGTGCAACAGCTGAATCGATTGCAGAACATGAATCGTGTGATGCTTGTCGACACGAAGACTGGTGAAGCCCGCGCGATCCACGAAGAGTCAGACGACGCCTGGGTCAACATCCACGATGAAATGAAATGGTTGAAGGAGGGAAGACAGTTTACTTGGATCAGCGAAGCGGATGGTTGGCGACACGTTCAGACACTGACCCGCGATGGCACAAGACAAAAGACGCTCACGCGTGATGAATACGATGTAATTCGAATATTGCACGTCGATGAAGCTGGAGGATGGTGTTACTTCCTAGCGTCACCGGACGATCCAACACGATGTTTCCTCCACCGAATTCGACTCAATGGAACTGCCGCGCAACGTGTGACGCCGACCGATCAAGCCGGGTGGCACAGCTACCAGATAGCGCCCAGTGGTCGCTACGCCATTCACAGTTGGTCAAGGTTCGACCAAGTCCCAACGACCCAGTTGATTCGCTTGGAGAGCCACGAACCGATTCGCACGTTGGTAGAGAACAAGTCGCTCCGCGAGAAGGTGGCGAAGCTCAAACTCGGGAGTACCGAGTTCTTTCGCGTTGATATTGGCGGCGGTATCGAACTCGACGCGAGATGCATCTTGCCTCCAGACTTTGATTCGACAAAACGATATCCCTTGCTCGTCTATGTCTATGGCGAACCGGCCGGGCAAGTGGTCGTCGACCGCTGGGGAGGCAGCGGATACTTGTGGCATCAGATGCTCGCACAGCAAGGTTACGTCGTGATGAGCTTCGACAACCGCGGTGCGCCCGCTCCACGCGGTCGCGAGTGGAGAAAAAGTGTCCATCGGCAAGTCGGCATTCTTGCACCGCAAGATCAAGCGGCTGCCGTACAAGCAGTGCTAAAGCAGCGCCCGTACCTCGATCCAGATCGCGTGGGTATATGGGGTTGGAGCGGTGGTGGTTCGATGAGTTTGAACGCAATCTTCAAGTTCCCCGAACTCTACAAGACTGCGATCGCGATCGCGCCCGTTCCGAATCAACGCTTCTACGACACGATTTATCAAGAACGCTACATGGGCCTACCCAAAGACAACGTCGAAGGCTTCCTTAACGGATCGCCAATCAACTTCGCTCATCAATTGGAGGGAAATCTACTGCTCGTTCACGGGACAGGCGATGACAACTGCCACTATCAAGGAACGGAAGCCCTGATCAACGAACTGGTTCGCCACAATAAACCTTTCACGATGATGGCCTATCCGAGCCGGACACACAGCATTGGCGAGGGGAAGAATACTTCACGGCATCTTCGTGCTCTGATGACGTCGTATCTGCACGAACACTTACCGCGCGGGCCGAAACAGCCTTCCGATGCGGCGCTATCGAAGTGACTCGCGTAGCTGTTGCATCTTTTGCCGAAACAGTTCTGAATCGAATTCCGTGGAGGCGGTAAGTGATGTGGATAGCATCCTTACTATCGGCAGGATCTCGCGAGATGCATTGATGTCCGATACGGGAAGACAAGATTCGGTCGGGCCGTTGGGAAAATCGAGTCGAAGCTCGGTTGCGAGCGTCTCGACCGCGCGGTTGATTATCGAGCGATGCGGCTCGTCTCTTGAAGTACCGCACGACAACATCCGTAGTGCCCACGCAATCTGACGTGCCGAATCATAGTCGTGCTGTTCAGTGCTGCCGATTACGATGAGCACGTTGATCGCGTCGGTAACTGCACGATCGTCGAATGGCTGGGCCGAAACAGGCTCGACGACCTCCGCCGTTATCCATGCGGACAACTCGGAGCATGCAGCATGTACACGCGATGGCGACCCGAACGGCGATCGCATTAGTTCAGACTGTACCGTTCGTAGCTTGGCTTGAAAGTCTTCGAGGCTTTTGTCGTAACTCGCTCGATCTGCTGAGACGTGCCGAATGGCTAATCGAACAAGCGCCGTGGGCCAACTCGACATCATCGGTCTTCCAGGAATCGAGGCTGTGCGTTGTTCCTGTCGTCGGCTTGGAGTCGTCAACTCGTGGTGACACGAGCGGCAGTCAAATGTTGCCAATTCTGGCCAAGTGTGTTTCCCAGGCCGATCTTCGCTCGCGAGATCGCGCATCAATTCGATCGATTCGCGCAGCGCAACCACACCGCCGAGCACGACAGCTGCGCTGCGATGATCGTGGCCCAGGACGAGTTCGCTCGCGTTTGCCGCCTGCGGCTTTAAGTACGCGTGGTTTTCATCGAGGAACTCTTGAAAGTTCACAAACGGCGAGTCGTCTGAATCGTTATCGTTGTTCGTGCGTCTCGAAAGTGCATCGCCGATTTTCTCGTCGAGATATCGCCAATGCCGTGGCATCTGTGCCGCAAATGATTCGATCTCAATTCCCGGCAGCGGAGGATGGCCGGCGGCATACATCTCGTGCGTGATGATCTTTCCTTCTGCGACGTTTCCGATGTGACATCCAAAGCACTGTTCGGCGCGCTTAATCGGGTTGCGGACGTCGATCATTCCGAACTTTTCATATTTCTCGACGACCGATATCGCCCGCCACGAATCTTTACTGTGTGGGACGTCCCAATTCTCACTCGCACCGTGGCACGATTCACAAGCGACGCCACGTTCGTAAGTAGCTGGAGGGGCCTGCTGCTCGGGACGCCAATCGCTATGACAACTCAAGCAAGCACGCGACTCGTGGATGTTCGCGATGCCGAGCTTGTCGCAAATCTGCTTTCCCAGGTCGCTCTTTGTCGGGTCAATGAATTCAAAAGCCTTGGAGTGCACGTCACTTGCCCAGACTTTCGATTCGTTAAGCAGCACGAAATCGATTACTTTGCTGTCAATGTCGGCTTGGGTCGGCGCTTGATGACATCGTTCGCAACGCGTAACCCCTAAGAATTCATTCGGTGATATCGCGGAAGTCAAAGGCGAGTTTAACGCCGCTTGTTGAGTCAGTCCGATTTGTGGTATCGCCAAAACTAACACGACGATTATCGCCGACGCAACTAGTAGCGGTCGTGTTATGCGTGCGGAGCGAGGCCTCATGCTACTGTTCTCCTCGCCGCAGAAGTTGGTTCATGAGTTCTGAGAGTGATTTGTGAACGTCGCCGCGAGTCGCGCCGGGCTCGCTCTGTTCGAACAGTCCTTTCGGGCTGTCATACCGCTGTGGAAACGCCAATCGCTGTCGCAGACTCGTGATCGAAGCTGTCAGTTCACTGTCGTCGATCTTGCCTGAATCGCGTTGAGCCTGTTCCATGGCGACCAACGCTAAGTACTGCTGCGTTGCGTCATCCCAATTACTCGGCAGCGCGACTAATGCGTCAATCTTAGGGACAGCGAGTTGCACCGAATCGACGGAACGGACAATCGACGCCGGATCCGGGCGAAAGCTGCCTTGCATTTGTTTAGCCAACTGCGGCAGGTCCTCGCCAGCCTTTGACATCAATCGACTGAAGTACCAACTGCCCCAGGCCGGCATCCCCAGTGGAGTGCCACTTGTGGAGTTCGTTTGCCGCCAACTTGGATGGACTAAATCGTGGTGACAGGCGTAGCAATCGTATTCAGCGAACTCAGGCCAGACGGCGTCCGGGAGTTCTTCTTTGGCGCGACTCGCTCGCCACGCCAGTAAGTTGATCGCCGCTTCACCGCACGCGACTTGCCCGTCTTTCCACAGAGCGATTTCGAGTTGTGAATTTGATTTACGTTCCTCTTCATCGCGCCAATGCTTCGGAAGCATAGCGTGGTATGCTGTCATCTCGAACTTGAGTGCAGGATGCCCCGCCGCGATCAGGTCGTGATTGACTTCGCGTCCGGCGGACCCAACATGACACTGCGCGCAAGCCTTCGCGCGAATCGAAATGTTTTCTGTTTCGACAAAGCCCAGCGCAGCAGCATCACCAGTTTGCTTGAGACCCGGCCAGGCCTGTGTCACGTGTGGCCCGATCCACTGCTCAGAAGCTCCATGGCAAACTTCGCAACTGACGCTGTCGCGTTCGTAATACGTTGCGCCTCGTCTCGATTGATCAGGCTGTGGGTTGTGACAACCATAACAATTCGCGAGCCGGCTCGCGCGGACCGCTTCACTATCAGTTGAACGCGACAGTCGTTGAAGAATCGCCTTTGACCGAGCACTTTCCAACGTCTGAAAGCTGCGCGAGTGTGGGTCTTGGTCCAGCCAGTGGACGTACTCATTGCGACGGCTCAGCGGGAACCGTGGATCGGGATCGATGCCACCGTGACATGCCGACGCAGCGCATGAACGAGCGCCAAGAAACTTCTGGGGGCGTAGCGTTGCTAATAAACCGTCCGCGCTATCGATTGCCATCGCGAGTTGCTCGACTGACGGCCCGGGATCGGCGGCAAACGTATCGCGCTCCACGAACATTAACGCGACGTTAAACCAGACGATGGCAAGGATCGATTGGAGGATGCGATTGTTATCGCGACTTGGCATCCGCAGAGTTGCTTTCGTGAACATGATGGTATTGGTGGCACTCGACACAGTTCTGACGTCCATAGTGTTGAGTCGGCTTGCTGTGCGTAGCACCGTGACAGTTTCGACAGACTTCCAGCTTCGGCATCAAGATGTCTTTCACTGAAGTACTTTCGAGTCCCGTAGCGCCAAGGTCGACATGATGACATTCGACACAGCTCATATCACGATGACGACGATGGTCGAACCGGGCGTGAATGAACCAGCGAGTAGGAAGTTTAGGCGAAACAATATCAAAGTTAAATCGAGATTCATGGTTGGAGTTCTCGTCGTCAATCTCATGACACTTTTGGCAAGCATTGTTTTTCGGGGACGCGCCAGCGGTTGTTTGGAAAACAGCGTTCTCGATTAGCCGTAGTTCCTCTTCAACCCAAGTCCATTCATCTTTTGGCGCTGGTTGATTTCGCTTGTTCGGAAGGCGCGGTGCCGTTCCGCGAGCCGAACCCGCTAGTTCTTCGGGATGTTCACGTGCGTAAGCCATCAATCGGTCGCGTAGCACGCCGTGGACGATTTCGGGCTTCTCGTGAGGCAATGGCTGGTCGGATAGCTTGCCGCTGAATCGCAGCAGGTGGCAACTCTGGCAATGTTCCTCAAACACGATCGGTCGCATATACGAGCCCGTCGCATCGGGCTTGTGACAGTCATTGCATTGCAACTCTACGGCAACAGCTGACGAACTCGCGTCGAATTGCTGATTCCCGACAGGTGCAAGTGGTTTCAAGTGTTCTTTGTGATTGAAGTGGAGTGCTGCTATGTCGAGCCATCTCGCGCTCGGATCGCCATCAGTCGACGCACGAAACTCCGCGATGGACAGCAGGTGGTGAAGCAGCATTGCTTCGCTCTCGCTTTGCGGATGATCCGATGACCACGAACGATGTAAGGCGAACTCGGGATGCTTCTCGAAGGAAGCATGACATTTAATACACAGCTTGTCCGCTTGCTCGGTCAATCGTTTGAACCCTCGATGCTCCTGATGGCACTCGGCGCAGTCGGGCACACCCTTCCTCATGGCGAATGAATTGTGATCACTTTTGCTTTGCGAGTGACACTGTTGGCAATCCTCGTCGTGAACCGATCGTACTTCGTTGTCGATACTCGCGAGTCGCACCAGCGGTTGCCACGGCGAGCGGTGACAACTCTTGCAATCGGCTTGTGCCGCGTCGTGGCTCAGCGCAACAGGTCGCGACAAGTAGATTGCGTGGTCGCCCCGTAGTGTAAAGACGGCCACAAAGACTAGCGGCACGAGCCCGCAAACGAGTGTCACCCATCGTCGCCGTCGATGCATGCAATTCCCAACGCGTTCGATTTTCAAATCGAGTCGCTCGTCCACCGACGAATTGGTTCGTGAATCGGGCATGTTAGTAGTAAACCGACGCGATGATGTGGGCGATCGCCAGAACAAGTAACGACATCGACACCGGAACGTGAACAAACAACCAATAGTGAAGCCATCGGTGCAAACGAGCTTGTCGAGCAAGTTCCCTTCGTTCGGCGCAGATCGAAGCGAGCTGTGTTAACGTAGGCTGCGAGAAAGCGGGATTGGCGCGTTGCATCTGCGAGAATATGGCGGTGGCGCGAGACGCGTTCAACAGCGGTGCGCGTCGATCGATGTTAGCAGCCAGAAACGGACGAACGGTTCCGACGTAGAACTCGCGAAGACCTTCATGTTCCCGTACCGAGTCGTCTCGTGGCGGAAACAGGCTGCCGCAAATCGCAACGACTTGTTCGTCAGCGGTTGCTCGTAGCGCGGCGCAGACGTGAGGAAGCTGCTCGAACATGGCTTCACGATTGGTCGACTCTTTCATGACGCGAGGCAAATACTGCTGAAACACGAGCCCAGCGAGACCGCTCGTGATAACGATCGCGAAGACCAACAACAGCACTTGCTCCAACACCCCGCCCCAACGAAATCCCGCATGGAACAGAATTAGGGGAACGCTGAGCAACCCGAGCCAAATGTGAGCCTTCAGCCAAAAGCGAGCGGTTCCTATCGGCAGGCGAGGCAGCTTCTTGCGACCGGCGAGTAGTCCGGCGAACAACATCAACCCAGAACCAGCGATCCCAAAGCCCAAGCCCTGCCAACTGCCACCGGACGGTCCGCTCGGCGACGACGCTGCATAAGAGACATACAGCCAACTCGACAACACGAAGGCAACGATCGTGATGATCATCCACAATCGATGGCTTTTATCGATCAGCAAATCTGGGTTCCCTTGGTCGTGGGTTCGCTACGTTAAACGAGTCCATCCTATTGTGCTGCGGTACAATTTACCCTCGACCGACGCTTAGCTCAATTCTGGTAGCCGATCGGCGTGTATTCGTGAGTTGCTCATATATTCGCTATCATGAATCGTGTTATGCCAAACTCCAATGATCTGACGGAACGACTCTTCGCACAAGCCAAGCTGGGTGTAGAAGCTGCGTTCGTCAATTTGATCGCCCAGGTGGGACCAAGTCTTCGCCGAGCCATCGACGCCGAGTTGGAGGCAGTGCATCACGATCTCGATCCCACACAGATGTGGAACGAGATTCAAGATGAAGCAAGACAGCGGATCGGTGAGTTCCAAGGCTCCACGGAACAGGAATTCGAAGCGTGGATGGAGCGACTGGCCCTGCGTCACATTCGACACACGGTTCGACCACGCGGGGCGAATATCGAGACCGTCGTGAAGGCACCCGACAGGGAGGCGCAGACAATCGAACTTCAGACTTCTGAAGTCTCCGATACAGTCAAGGCCGATCCGAATGCGACGATTACTCCTCAAAGCCACGAGACGGTCGAGTTCGATCAAAACGCAACAATTGCTCCTGGGAGTGGCGACACCATAGCGCCTGATCCTTTCGGAACGGTGGCAGGTGATCCGCATGGAACGATCACGGATCTGCAAGCGATTCCGATCGCGCCGCAGACGACAAAGATATTCGGTGACTACGAGATCCTCGAGACGATCGCGAAAGGCGGGATGGGCGTCGTCTATAAAGCTCGTCAACGGAAGTTAAACCGAATTGTCGCGCTGAAAATGATCTTGGCCGGACAGTTCGCTGATCAGTCGGACATCGATCGCTTTTATGCCGAGGCCGAAGCTGCGGCTCAGCTGCGGCATCCAAACATCGTTGGGATTCATGAAGTTGGTGAATGCGAAGGGCAGCATTACTTTTCGATGGAGTATATCGAAGGTCGGAGCTTGGGCGATCTCGTTCGCGAACATCCGCTAGAACCGCGGGCGGCGGCGAGATTCGTGAAGACGATTTCCGAGGCAATGCACTACGCGCATGAGGAAGGCGTGTTGCATCGCGACCTGAAACCATCAAACGTCTTGGTGGACAACAGCGATGTGCCGTTGGTCACAGACTTTGGTCTGGCCAAGCGAACGTCCGAACAATCGCAGTTAACTGTGGCCGGAACCGTCTTGGGGACGCCAAGCTATATGCCTCCGGAGCAGGCATCCGGCAAACTCGATCAGATCACCGCTCGCAGTGACGTCTATTCGCTGGGCGCCATCTTGTACGAATTGATCACGGGCAAGCCACCATTTGGTGCCGCGAATCCTTGGGAAACGATCAAGCAAGTTATCGCCGACGAGCCCGTGTCGCCACGACTGCTGAACAGCGGCGTCCCCGCCGATCTCGAAACGATTTGTCTGAAGTGTTTACAGAAGGATCAAGACCGGCGTTACAGCTCAGCGCAAGAGCTTGTCGACGAACTGCAGCGATTCTTGGCTGGCGAGCCGATCCTCGCTCGACCTGTTGGTCTCGTCGAGCGCACGGTTCGGTGGAGTTATCGCAACCCTTGGCCGACAGCGGCGCTGGCAGTGTTGTTGTTAGGCGTCGTCGGTACGACGGTTGGGTTAGTGCAGGCGCGCATCGCGCAGCGCCAAGCCGAGACGAGCCGCGTTCACTTGATGGCGGCGATCAACGATTTGTTTACGGCCTGGGGCGATGTCACGCTTCTAAATGAACCGGGACTTGAAGAAGTGCGGGCGAAACTTCTCGCGTCTGCGAGTAATCTGTACAAGCAGATGGGCGACCAGCTTGGCGAAGATCCAAAAATTCAGCACGAGTTGGGCGTTTCATATTTTCGATTGGCGAAGATGATGTTTCATTTGCGCTCGAATGAAGACGCGCGAAAATCACTTGAGGCCGGGCTGAAGATTCAACGAGAACTGTCCGCCGCACGGCCTGACGACGAATTGCGGCTGCATGTGTTGGGAGAGAGTTTGAATCTTCTGGGAAACGTGTTAGAGACTACGGCGGCACGGTCTAGTGGTGATGAAGAAAAAGCGAAACAGCAGTTTGAGCAAGCTGAAACGATCTATGACGAAGCGATTCGGAAACGCAGCGAGTTGGCAAACGCGTTCTCAAACAACTTGGAGTACCAACGGCAACTATTGAATTCTCGTATGAATCGCGGGATGGTATGGCAGAGGATGGGCGACCTTCTTCGCTATCAGGAGGAATATGAGGCTGCCGACGTTTACTATACCGAAGCCCTAGCCCGTGTCACCGACGTGCAGCTGCAACGGCGTGAATTGCTCAAACAACTCGATAACGCGCCTGACATCCGACGAGAGCTCACTCAGGATCTTGCTCAAGGCTATTACAACACGGCGTTCGTCACGTCGTGGCTTGGTGACTTTGACGCAACGGGAGAACAGGTTGCCGCCGCAGTTCGTACGCTTGACGAGCTGCTTGCGAAAGACCCAGGTCAGTTGGAGAATCAGTACGATCGAGCGCAGTGCCTGATGCTCGGTGGCGAAGCAAAGAGTGAGCAAATGCGGGGTTTGCTCGAATCTGGGGAGAATGAGGCACAACAGAAGTTCTACGACGCGGCGCTGCGGTCGTACGAAATGGCCAAGGCAACCTTCGACAAACTGGCGAGCAAAAGTACGAGCGTTTCCAAGTATCGCCGCGCCGAGTCGCAAGCGTACATGCGAATCGGCGACCTGCACTTTTTGGCCGAACAGGACCAGAAGGCGCTCGCCGCGTACCAATCGGCCGCCGACATCCTCACGCCATTAGTCGCTGAATTCCCTGTCTATCAGCCGTTACTAGGTCAAGCAAATAGCAATATCGCCGAAGCGAAGCAGTTCATCGACGAGGCCGCCGTGCCTGAAGAGCCCGGCCGCGATCCGAAGGACTAATAACTCTTGCCAGCTCGCGTTACTTCTTCTTCTGTCGCTTCATCGTTCGTTTGTAGCGCTCCGCCATCTCTTCATTGCGCCATTGCAAGAACTCCTGCTCGACGCGATCCCGCGCTGCGGCGTCGACTTGCTTGGCGGCTGGGATCGTGATCTCGCCGAACGTGATACCTTCGCGGTGGCGATCGATGGCGGTGATCTCGCCCTTGTTAACGACCAACGTCACACCTACGTTTGCCTCCACGACCGGGACGTCATTTTCATGACCACGACCAAGCACTGCTTTGTCCTGGCGAGTGGAAGTCGAACCCATCGCCGGGATCAACAGAAATTGAGCACCGTCCAGTACCGGAATACGAGCCAGCGCCGGATTCCAACGATCGTGGCAAATCATCAGACCGCACCGACCATAGGGTGTGTCGAAGGCGCGACTCTGCTTCCCGAGGCGGTTGAACCACCATGACGGATGATAGCCTTCGGCAAGCTGCATTTTATGATACTTGCCGCGTATTTTTCCCTCGTTATCGATGAACACTGCGCAATTGAAGACGTCATCAGCGATCTGCTCTGCAAAGCCAAAAACCAGACATAGATCGAGTTCCTTCGCCAGCTTCTCGAAACGCTGGATGATGGGGCTATCAATCGTCACGGCAACTTCTCGCATTCGTTCGGCGGAATCTTCTCCAGCGATGATCTGATTCACGACATATCCGTCCAACGCGCCTTCCGGTGCCACCGCGATTCGCGCCCCGCCGTTGGCCGCGCGGCGGAACGCTTCTTCCAACCGTGTCGCGTTCCCCTTCAGATCAAATTTCTCGGGAACAAACGAGATCGCGGCGACGCGTACTGTTGCCGCCGTCCTCGCGGAATCTTCAGCCGCTCGCTCAAAGTGGAGTTCATTGGCCGCGACAATCGCAGTCAACCACGTCAGCACCAATCCAAGCAACACGGTCAATCTGTAGGAGATACGCATCGAGTCACCTGGGGCTGATTGTCTTTTGGAGAGTAGGAATGCACGGAGCCGAACACCACCCGGGAGGCGGTACTAGACACGGAACACATTGTATCTGGCAACAGGAGTCCCCACATACCGTCAATCGCTAAACATCCGCCGATCGTTTTATCTCGATGTCTTGACCCACAGCTTGTCGAGATGCAACGTCGGACGTCGCGTAAGCTATTCTACCAACCGTAGAAATGAACTTGCGCTCAGTACGGACCGATTGTTGACTTGGAGTCTTGGCATTGCCCAGTTGTCTCGCTGTGACGCAGCCAAGAATTACAAATTAGCTGTCAAACCGCGCGCCCCCCGGATACGATCGGAGGGCAGTTACTCAGCACTACTTCTGAAGAACAACCGGGAGGATATCATGGACCGACGCACGTTTCTGACGGCTGGAATGGGCGGACTACTCGGAGCGTACACGCTGTTTCCGCAGGACGTCCGAGCCAAGTTGCCTAACGACCTCCTTGTGACTGAGATGAAGGTCATTCCCGTTTGGACAGGATCCATGAACTATGTGTTCGTGAAGCTTTACACAAACCACGGCATCACGGGCGTCGGAGAAGGCGGCTTGCGCGGTCGCGCGGCGACAATGATCGCCGCAATCCAGGAGCATGAAAGATACATCGTTGGCAAAAACCCGCTTCAAATCGAGAAGCACTGGCAGGCGATGTATCGTTGGCCACGGTGGCGCGGCGGCCCGATCCTGAACAGTGCGGTGAGTGCGATCGACATTGCGCTATGGGACATCGCAGGCAAGATGCTCGACGCACCGATTTATCAACTTCTTGGGGGCGCGGCGAAGGAAAAGATACGTCTCTATGTTCACGGTGGATCGGCGGAAGATGTTCACCGAGCGAAGGAACTGGGCTTCAACGCCTGTAAGACAGGGCCGAGCATCGCGAACAACGGAGTGATTCAGCAACCTTGGGATGTCAAAGGCGAAGTCGCCCGTTTTCGGGAAATGCGTGATGCGGGCGGCGAAGACTTTGATCTGCTGTACGACGCGCATACTCAATTCAAACCAGAAATGGCTCTCGAGTTTTGCACCCGCGTTGAAGAGCTGCGTCCTTTCTTTGTTGAAGAGCCGATGCTTACCTCCGATATTGGCAAGATGAAGTGGTTAGCAGATCGGGTGAACGTTCCACTTTGCCAGGGCGAAAGTCAGTTCATGAAGTTCGGGCTTCAAGAGATGATTGACCATCACCTCATTAGTTTCGTCAATCCCGACGTGATCCATGCGGGCGGGATCTCCGAATGCAAAAAGATTGCCGCCATGGCCGAGGCCCACTTCATCGATGTCGCTCTTCACAACGCGCAAAGTCCGGTGATGACGTTGGCGGGGTTGCACGTGAACGCTTGCACCTCGAATTGCGTGATCCATGAATTCAATCAGGCCCGCACGTATGCTCCGTGGGAGGAGGAACTGTACGAGGGTGCGCATATCGAATACTCCGATGGATACGCCGCACTTCCTCCCGGACCTGGGTTGGGTATCGACATCAACGAAGAAGAAGCGAAGAAACACCCGGCCAGACCGTTTGCCGAGACACGCGGAACCTTGGAGTGGCCCGACGGTTCTGTTGGTGATACGTAGGGGGCGATTCGCGCGAACATCATTTGAACCTACGCTACATCTTTTGCCGTTGCCTGTCTGGTAAGTCATTGGGATAATTTCGTTATGTCGCTGCGGTTCCGTCTTCCTTGACGGGGAATACCAAAGCGAGTCGCGGCTGATTTTTCGATTCAATCCATTCGAAGACGTGCTTTTCGTAGTCGTCGTTGTTGACACACTGATGGCCAGAAACTGTTGGCGGCACAAGCCAATTGCGCAGCCCGCTGATTTCATTGCGAACTTGTTTTCCGCTCTTGGAGGCGGGCTTGTAGGTGATGCTCAGAGACTGGGGGAAAGCTAGGAGAACAGAAATGTTGAAATGGCAACTTACTCTGCGGTGTTCATGCGCGCTGGTATTGGCAAGCATCGCTCTGCAACCACGCGATTCATTCGCCCAGGCCTCAGTTGGCTCGACCTCTATACGGCCGTTCGTTTTGGGATTCACTCCCGTGATCGGACGGAATGGTTTCGTTGGCGGAGTTTCGGTTGACGCGGAAGGAGTAATTACGAGAGCCGTAGTTGATGCGAAAGGTCTGTTGGCCGCGCGCAGTGATGCGTTGGCAAGTGACCGCAAGACGAAGCTGCGAATGGTCTCGCTTGGCGCTTTAGAGAAAGCGCTCGCCGAGTTGGTTGTAAACCGCAAGCCGATCCCCGAAGAAGTCAGTTTCCTTGCTGGGATACAACGAGTCGAGTACGTGTTCGCGCTTCCAGATAAAAGCGACATCATCCTGGCCGGTCCTGCAGAAAGCTGGCGCGTCGACGATCGAGGTGTGGCGATTGGTGTGACGACTGGTCTTCCTGTGGTGCGTTTGGATGATTTGCTGGAAGCGTTCAGAACTGCCGAGATCGCAGCAACCGGGCGCGGCATCAGTTGCTCGATCGATCCGACCGAAGAAGGACTCGCACGTCTTCAAACTCTGCTCAAGAACCGGAACTTACAGTTCAGTCGGCGAACCACTGATCTGATGCAAAAAGCCGTTGGCGCCAATCAGATCACGGTGACAGGCGTCGCTGGCGACAGTCACTTTGCTCGAGTCATGGTCGCAGCGGACTACCTGATGAAGCGGCTTGCGATGGGCTTGGAGGATGCGCCAGTCGCAGCCATGCCCAGCTATATGAATCTCGTGGCCAAGCAAGGCGCGCGTTCGGCAGGAACAGCTTCGCCAAGATGGTGGTTGGCCGTCAACTACTCGCCGCTACTCAGAACGGAAGATGGCCTTTCGTGGCAGCTGCGAGGTCCCGGCGTGAAGGCAATGACGGAAAACGGTTTTGTCGACTCAACCGGCACGCTTGTCGAGTCTGGCCGCGCGGACCGACAGGCTCAGCGTTGGGCCGACACGATGACAGCCAAGTACGAAGAGCTATCTCGAGCCGAGCCCGTCTTCGGCGAACTCCGCAACTGCATGGATCTGGCAGTTGTTGCCGCGATTGTCACGCATTACGACCTCGTCAAACACGTCGGTGCCGAGCTACCGCTTCTGACAAAGGGAAAGCATGTACGTGGCCCGCGCTATCACAACCCACAAACTGTCGAACCACATCTCAGCGTCGCTCGCACCCGAAAAGGCTGGATCGTCGGTGTGTCAGGCGGTGTCGATCTCGACTCTTGGTCGGTTCTAAACGAACCTGAGACGGGCGCGGTCTCTCGCCCGAGCGATTGCCCGTCGGACGCAACTTGGTGGTGGGATTGATCTCACGCGAGAGTTGACGCGACTTCGCGAATTGCCGTTCTGGACAACTCGGACATTCGCCAAGGCGATATGTTCGACCAGTTTCCGTGGATAGTCGGATTGACGATCTGTTGCTACGTGATTCAGTTGCTTAGTATTACTGCTTCCGAACGTCCCAATCGGATCACGCCCGTAACGATTCTAATCGAGAACTCACCTATGAGCCGAAAGCTCGTCATTCTGACCGAAGGTCATACTGATCCACACACCGCCAAGACAGCCAGCTCCGTCGTCCGCTATCGGCGAGATGAAGTCGTCGCGCTGTTGGATAGCACGCAAGCAGGCAGAACAACCGATGAATTACTGGGTGTCGGAGATGACTTGCCGATCGTCGCGACTTTGGCAGAAGCCGTTGGAGCCAATACGCTGCTGCTCGGCATTGCACCTCCCGGCGGCAAGATCCCTCCGCCGTGGCGCGCCATCATTTTGGAAGCGATCGCCAAAGGGATGGACATCGTCGCCGGGCTGCATGATTTCTTGACGGACGATTCCGAGTTCGTCGCGGCTGCCGAGCAATACGGCGTCACGTTGACCGATGTACGGAAAAACGACGAACATGATATTGCCAGACGAGTTGGAATTCGTAGCGACTGCTTGCGAGTCCTGACAGTTGGACACGATTGCAGCATCGGCAAGATGGTAACCTCAATCGAGCTGGCGAACGCACTGCGCGAACGAGGCAACAAAACGAAGTTCATCGCCACGGGGCAAACAGGCATCATGATCGAAGGCGATGGATGTCCGATCGATCGAGTTATCGCCGACTTTGTGAGCGGCGCAGTCGAGAAGATGATTCTCGAGCACCAGCACAACGATATTTTGATGGTCGAAGGGCAAGGGAGTCTCGTACATCCGTCGTATTCAGCCGTGACGCTTGGATTGATACACGGTTGCCTGCCGCAAGCGATGATCTTGTGTTACGAAGTCGGACGTGAACGCGTCACGGGCGTCGAACACGTCAAGATTCCTCCGTTGGCCAAAGTGCGCGAGCTGAACGAAATGATGGCGAGCGTCACCCAACCGTCTCGAGTGATAGGCGTTTCAATGAACAGCCGCCGCGTTAGCGCTGCGGACGCGGAGGCCGAACGAGAACGTGTTCGCGCGGAACTCGGCTTACCAGTCTGCGACGTGTTTCGCCATGGACCGGACGAGTTAGTCGAAGCGATTCTCGAGTTCCAACGAGGCGAGGCTTGGAAAGCGACAGGCGAATCGACACTATGCAACTGAAGATCCACGAGTTTGATCTGCCGCTCGCACACACGTTCACTATTTCTCGCGAGTCGATTACCGTTCAAAAGACGCTGATCGTCGACCTGGAAGAAGATGGCTATCACGGCTATGGCGAAGCGACAACGAACAACTACTACGGCTTCACTTTCGAGAACATGGCGTCGGCGCTCGAACGCGTGCGCAGTGAGTTAGTAACCCACACACTCGAAGATCCTGTTTCCCTGTGGCAACAGCTGCATCCGAAACTGAAAGACAATCCGTTCGCTCAATGTGCGTTGGATCAGGCGGCTTACGATTTGTGGGGCAAGAAGCTCGGACAGCCCGTCTATCGACTGTGGGGGCTTGAGCCTGAACACCTCCCGCCGACCAACTATACCATCGGCATCGACGAGATCGACGTGATGGTTGAGAAGATGCAGGAGTTCCCCAATTGGCCGGTCTACAAAATCAAACTGGGCACGTCGCACGATCTCGACATCGTACGAGCTCTGCGCGAGCACACGGATTCCGCGTTTCGCGTCGATGCCAACTGCGGCTGGTCCGCTGAAGAAACGATTCGCAACTCGCACGAGTTGAAGCAGCTAAACGTTGAATTTATTGAACAACCGCTGCCCGCTGAGCAGAACTCCGAGATGGAACGAGTCTTTCGCGAGTCCGCCCTGCCTGTCATCGCGGACGAAAGCTGTATCATCGAATCGGATGTCGAACATTGCGTCAACCGCTTTCACGGAATCAACATCAAGCTCGTGAAGTGTGGTGGCCTAACGCCAGCTCGCCGCATGATCGAAGAGGCGCGAGGATTGGGCTTGCAAGTCATGGTTGGCTGCATGACCGAGTCGACCGTTGGCATCTCGGCTATCGCCCAACTGTTGCCGTTGCTTGACTACGTCGACATGGACGGAGCGTTGTTGCTGGCCCAAGACATCGCTTCGGGAATCACGATCGACCAGGGGCGCTGTCAGTATTCGAATGAAAACGGGTGCGGAGTCACGCTAAACTGAGCGCGTTTCCTTGACTCTATGAACAGGCTCGTTTCGTCTTCCAATACGATCCGCCCGATGCTGGCGCTGGCATTGCCTGTTTTGGCCGAAGAGTCGTTAACGCTGCTGGTCGGCTATACGGACTGGTGGCTAGCCGGGCATTTTCTCGCCGGGACTGAATACAAAGCCGCGATGGGATTGATGTCCTATGTGTTATGGCTGATCCCGAGTACGTTTGCGGTCGTGGCGATCGGTGCGACGGCGTTGATCGCGAGATTCGTTGGGGCCGGTGACCGCGAAGACGCAAGACGCGTCGGCCATCAGGCGATACTGCTCGGTGCAGCGCTAGCGATCCTTGTCGTGCTGGCCGTACTTGTCGGCGGCCGATCGCTGGTGCAGGTGATGCAACTTGAGGGGCGAGCCGCTGAGCTGGCGGTTCGATACATTTGGATCCTTACGCCAGTGATCCCGGCGATCATGATCGAACAGATCGGAGTCGCCTGCCTTCGCGGAGCAGGCGACACGGTAAGTGGCTTTGCCGCCAAGTCGATCGTCAACGTTGTTAACGTCGTCGTGAGTACGCTGTTGGTCTTGGGCCCTGGCTTCGTTCCAAATCTCGGCTGGGAGGGACTGGCCATCGGAACTGCTTGCGGCCACGGACTCGGAGGACTCTTGGTGCTGGGTCTACTGTTGCGAGGTCGAGCCGGATTGCGACTGGAGTTGCGAGGCATGCGGCCCGACCCCGAGTTGATTCGACGGCTATGGCGGATCGGAATGCCTGGCGGTGTGGATGTGTTGGCTGTTGTTTGTTGCCACTTCACTTATGTCTCGATTATCAACAGCTTGGGTGTGGCTGCAGCGGCAGCTCACGGTTTGGGAATCCAGATCGAAGCCCTTGCATACATGTCATGTTATGCCTTTCATGTGGCAGCCTCGACGATGACTGGCCAATTGTTGGGTGCAGGCGATTCCAAGCGCGCGTCGCGAAGTGCGATTGAAGCTTGTGTGGTCGCTTGCGCTCTGCTCACCGGTGCGGCTCTCTTGTTTTACTTCGCTGGCGGGTGGCTGGCTGGATTTTTCACGGGTGACATTCACGATCCAACCGCGTTGGCAACAGGAAAGCTTCTCAAGATCGTCGCCTTCTCAACCCCTCCGCTCGCGCTGGTGATGGTGCTGACCGGTGCCTTGCGAGGCGCTGGTGACACGCGTTGGCCGCTGGTCGTTACGTTCGTCGGTCTGATCGGACTGCGCCTTCCGCTAGCCTGTTTGTTCGCATGGGAGTCGTTTCAGATTCCTGGACTGGACATCACGGTGACTGGGTTTGGCCTTGGCGTTGCTGGAGCGTGGTGGGCGATGGTGATCGATGTCGTACTGCGCAGCATCCTGCTAGTTGCAAGATTCTGGCAAGGGAGCTGGAAAGAGATGAAGGTGTAACGCATCATAGTTCCATACACACGCTGATTGAGGCTTTCCCCCGAACCCGAAGTAAGAACATGCTTTTAAGAACCATTACTCACAACCTCTTGTTGCTCTGTCTGGTCGCTTCACCAGCAGTGATCACTGCGGCGGAACTTCCAGCTCGCAAACCGATTCAAGAAGTTCGAGCGACCGGTGGCATGGTCGTCTCAGACAGCGACATTGCCAGCCGGGTCGGGCGCGATGTATTGGCCGACGGCGGCAACGCGGTTGATGCGGCGGTTGCGACGGCGTTCGCTTTGGCAGTGACGTGGCCCGAAGCTGGTAATATCGGCGGTGGCGGGTTCATGATGATTCATCCAGGGCCAGGCAAGTCGCCTGTCTGCATCGACTATCGCGAAGTCGCACCGCTGGCGGCGACTGAGAACATGTTTGCGAGCGACAACAGCCGTTACAAGGGTAAAGCGGTCGGCGTTCCGGGCACGGTCCGAGGACTCGCACTGGCTCACCAGCAGTTCGGCAATCTCCCGTGGAAACGGCTTGTCATGCCAGCCGCAGAACTCGCAAAAAACGGTTTTACGGTAAACGAGTGGCTAGTGTATTCGACGAAGCGCTTGTATGAAAAGGATGGTGTTCAAGAGGACGAACGCTACGCGGAACTGCGAAGAGTATACGGCCGTCCAGACGGTCTTGATTGGCAGGAAGGCGATACGATGGTGTTGCCGGATCTTGCCAGGACGCTGCGGTTGATCGCGGAAAAAGGAGCTGACGCATTTTATCGAGGCAAGATTGCCGACCAACTTGTCGCTGAGATGCAACAAGATAACGGTATCATCACGAGAGACGACCTCGCTGCTTACCAAGCAAAAGTGCGCGAACCGATTCGCGGAACTTATCGTGGTTACGAGTTCTTCGGTCCACCGCCACCGTGTTCTGGTGGAATCTGCGTCGTCCAGGCACTGAACATTCTCGAACCGTTCGAGCTACGCGAGCATCCTCGCTACAGCAGTCGCAACATGCATCTAATCACCGAGGCGATGCGCCGCGTCTTCTGTGATCGTGCCAAACATCTCGCCGACCAGGACTTTGTCGATATCCCGCCGCGCCTGACGACCAAACGTTACGCGGAGAAGCTGGCCAGCCAGATCGACCTGGATCGAGCGACAAAGAGTGAAGCTCTCGCGCCGGAGATCGTACTTGCCCCAGAGAGCCCCGACACGACTCACTTCTCCGTCATTGATCGTCACGGAATGGCCGTGAGCAACACCTACACACTCGAAGCAAGTTGGGGATCTCGAATCGTCGTCACCGGTGCCGGCTTTCTGCTGAATAACGAGATGGGAGACTTCAATTGGCAACGTGGCTATACGAATCGAGCCGGACGCATTGGAACGATTCCGAATCTGATCGAGCCTGGAAAACGAATGCTCAGTTCGCAATCACCGTTCATTGTGACCAACGACGGCAAACCCTTTTTGCTGACTGGCAGCCCCGGCGGTCGGACGATTATCAACACGGTTATAGGCAATTTGCTAAACGTGCTTGAGTTCAAGATGACGCTTACCGAAGCGATCGATGCTCCACGAATGCATCACCAATGGTTCCCGGACGAGCTACGCTTCGAAGGCACCGAGTCCGACGAACACGTCGCTGCCCTCGAACAACTTCGAACCCGAGGCCACACCGTCAAGCATCGCGATCGCCAAGGAAGTGCGCATTCGATCCAGGTTGATCAAGAGACAGGCCAGTTCATCGGCGTCGCCGATTGGCGTCGCGGAGGCGCAGCGATGGGTTGGTCTTTCGACAACTAGCTGACGGGAGTTTTCCCAACAACGCTCAGCGCACAAAAAAGGACAGGAACGATCGAGCGACCGGACCTGCCCTACACGGGGGTGAGATGCTTCTATTTCCAAGGTGTTTTATCTTCCCGTTGCATCTGTAGTCTACGTGGATTCTCCAATTAGCACGTTAGAAAAACTCTGCCCAGTCCCTAAGAATGGCGGAGTTGCCGTTGAGCTTGACGGTTGTGCCGATTTGACAGCCAAGAGCGTGCGACGCGAGGCCATTCAATCGATGGCGGGAAGAATCACATCGTTCAGCCAGAATCGCTTGAGTTGCTTGACGACTTCCAAGAACTTATCGACGTTGACGGGTTTCGAGATGAACGCGTCGACGTGCAGCAGCTGGCATTTCACGCGATCTTCCTCGTCATCTGACGCGGTCATGACGACGACCGGGATCTCTTTCAGCGAGTAATCCGCGCGAAGTTCGTCAAGGACTTCTGTGCCGGATTTCTTCGGCAACATGAGATCTAGGAGGATCAAGTCAGGACGTGGTGCGCGAGCGAATCGTCCTTCTTGACGCACAAATTCCAACGCCTCTTCACCGTCGCGGATCAGCGTTAGGCGGTGCTGCGTCAACCCTTCCTTGAGCGAAGCGATTGTTACGCGAGCGTCGAGCAATCCGTCTTCGACGAGCAGGATTTCCATCGGGCGACCGATAACTTGATCTTGCGTGTTCATGACGGGATCCTCTGGCAGGTATCGAGCAGCTGTTCATTCTATTGTAGACGAACACAGGATGAACTATAGGCCCAATTCATTGATCGGTGGTGGTTCGTCTCCTTTAGTAACCCGACGCCAATTCGTAACAATCCTTGGCGATCCGACGACCTGTTAGTCACCAACACCGATGTCTTCACCGTATTCCTGCATGATCAGCTCGTTTTCCAACGATTCGTGTCGCTTTAGTCGCTGGTCAAATAATTGAAACTGCGAGACGGCTTTCAATACGGCCCCGATAAGGAAGCCGGGCTGAGTTAATAGCTCGGAAGCGTCACTGAGATCGACGATCATTAAATACAATTCGTGATGTTCGGCGCGCAGTGCGTTGGCTTGTCGACACAGTCGCGGCGCGACGTCGATCGGATCTTCGAAGTACCCGTAGGCTTCCTCAAGTGCGAAGTGCAACGCCAAGTCATCACGAAGCGCTTCGACTAAACCCAAGAAACGACGTGGTGCCGAATCAATGGTGGCCGGCGAGTCGCACATTCGGCGAACGTCCGCCAATAACCGCCAGAGATCTTGATTGACCTCTTTGATTTCTTGAAGAAAAGCCGCGTTTACAGTGACCGTTCTGGTCGCGGTTGCGGTGGCCATACCATCCTCCTTTCCCCGTCGCCGGCAAGTCGGCCCGACGAACGGAACTCGACAGTAAATCATCTCCCAACGATGACCGCCGCCTGCGGAACATCGAAAGGTTCCTGACGCGTGGTTGGCAAGTCTCCTGATCGAGCAGAACGCTCGCGAATATGGAGTCAACGAGACCGCTAACCAACAGGCCAAGCTATGTGATCACTCACGCTCCGTCAAGCTTTTTTCGCAGTAGATAGTCGCGAGATTTGTCGCAGGGCTGTTTTGGGACTTGCCTAGTTGGATCGCGCCGCCTTGATACGTGATAGGATATGTAAATTCAATTGAACACATCGTTTAACGGCAAGCCGAAGGCGACCGTGTTTCGAGCCGCGTAGTCGCCTTCGGCTTGGCGTTAAACGACTGATTGGTAACGATTTATACACCGAGTGCCGGGTACTCAGTCTGTAAGTGAAGCATCAAAATGCATGATGAACTTTGTTTCTTATCAGCGACTGAACTTTCAAGTCGCATCGCAAATCGTGAGCTAGCAGCTCGTGAAGTGCTGGAGGTCCATCTCGCTCAGATCGAGCGAGTGAATCCGACGGTCAACGCGATTGTGACATTGCTGCCCGATCAGGCCATGGAGTGGGCGAGAGAGGCCGACGAGCGAATGGCTCGCGGCGACGAGCTAGGCCCGTTGCACGGCTTGCCAATCGCTCACAAAGACCTCGTTTGCACAAAGGACATTCGCACGACGTTCGGGTCGCCGATCTACGAAGACTTTGTGCCCGAGCAAGATGATCTAATTATCGAACGCTTGCGGCAGGCCGGAGCGATTACGATCGGCAAGACAAACACGCCCGAGTTCGGCGCGGGGTCGCAGACGTTCAACAAAGTCTTCGGCGCGACATTGAATCCCTACGACACCACAAAGACATGCGGAGGTAGCAGCGGTGGCGCGGCCGTTGCTTTGGCTTGCGGGATGATTCCAATCGCCGATGGCAGCGACACGGGTGGGTCGTTGCGCAACCCGGCGAACTTCTGTAACGTCGTTGGGTTTCGGCCTTCGCCAGGACGAGTCCCCACGTGGCCGAAGGAGATGGGTTGGTTTCCCATCTCGGTTCAAGGTCCAATGGCTCGGTCGGTCGAAGACATTGCGCTCATGCTCACGGCAATCGCTGGTCCGGATACAAGATCCCCGATCGCGATCGAACGGCCAGCGAGCCGGTTCGCGGAGTCGCTTGAGCGAAATTTCAAAGGCGTGCGGATCGCGTGGAGTCGAGACTTTGGCGAGTTGCCAGTTGATCCGGCAGTGACTGCTGCCATCGACTCACAACGTTCCATCTTCGAGTCGATCGGCTGTGTCATTGAGGATGGTCAGCCGAGTTTCGCTGGTGCTGACGAAGCGTTCAAAGTTCTCCGGGCATTGGCATTTGAATCGAAGTTCACACCGCTGCTCGAAGAGCATCGTGATAAGATCAAAGATACGATCATTTGGAACGTCGAGGCTGGCCAACAGCAAACCGGACCCCAAGTCGCGCGCGCTGAAGTGCTGCGGACGCAGCTCTATCATCGCGTGCGAAAGTTTATGGAAACGTACAAGTTCCTGATCCTTCCCGTCAGCCAAGTCCCGCCATTTGACGTCACGCAGCCGTACATCACGGAAATCAACGGTGTCGAGATGGGTACGTACATCGACTGGATGAAGTCCTGCTATTACATCTCGGCGACTGGGCTGCCAGCTATCTCGGTCCCATGTGGATTCACTCCAGACGGCCTACCAGTTGGTGTTCAAATCGTGGGGCGTCACCAAGACGACTTCGGCGTTCTACAGCTGGCGTACGCGTTCCAAGAAGCCACGGGCACGAGTAAGCGAACACCGTCGATTGCTCGTGCAGCCCGATGACCGCAAGAGCGCAGGCTCATCGTGCGACGGTCCGATGGTCTCATTCGGGCTTCTTAAACTCTTTGTCATCAACCGTGGCCGGATACGTCACCTTTTGAGGATTCGATTCGACGAACTTCTTTCCAGCTCGGTAAATGGTCATCTTGATTGGTGATTTGATGCCTTCGAATTTGCCGTACTCGTGAAAGATCGTCTCGTCATCAACTGCTTGAAATTCCAATTCGGCTGGGCGCGTCTTGTACTTGGTCTTTTTGATCAAACCTGTCTTGTTGGAGAACCACATCGTTAGGGTTGGCATGCCAGCGTGATCGACGCTTACGGCGGCGCACTCTTCGTCCTCGATTGTTTCTGTACCAGCAAGGCTTAACTTGAAGTTGTCGTTCGGCTTTTGAAGTGGAATCAAAGACATGGCATAGGCAATGTAATTGCCTTCCTTAGCCGCATCTAACGCAGCGCCAGTCGAATCGATGGTCATTCCGCCAAAGGAACCCCAAGCCTTGTCTCCATCGGTCACCATCACAAATTGGCCAATAATCTCCATGCGATATCGATTTGTGTCGCCAATCGACATGACATATCGACCGGTATAAGGCAGTCCCTCGCCCATGCCGTAATACACACCCGCATCATCCGTGATCGAGTTCTTCGTCTTCGCGAGAGCGTTGTTCCCGCACGTTGCTTTAATCGCGCGATCGATCAGCTTTTGAGCCTTTGCGGCGTCGTCTGCGCGAGCGGCAGGAAGGATGGCGATGAATGTGATCAGCAGAAGGACGGGTATCGCAATTCGCATGGCAATCTCTCAATCGTGTTTGTGTTGATGTTGCAGATGTGCGGGTAGTTTATAGCCACCTGATTCAAGAAACGCGAGCAAATTCTGAATCTCTTCAGCCGTCAAGACGTTCGCCATTCCAGGTGGCATCGCGGAGATCTTGGAAGTGATCTTCTCGTCGATATCCCTCTTACGCACTTTGGTGATCCCGGTTGGAATCAACAGATTCGTGATGACGTGATAGTTTGACGCGTCCTCTTTGGCGATGACACCCGAAACGAGTTTGCCGTTCGCCAGAAGGAATTGATACGTCTGATACTCCTTGTTGATTTCGCTGGAAGGTTCGAGGATCTGCTTCAGTAGCTTGTCGCCCTTCAGTCGCTTTGCGACGTCAGTCAGATCGGGTCCGAGTTTGATACCGTGACCAGCGACAACGTGGCATTGATTGCAACGTGCTTTCTCGAAGGCTTGCATGCCTCGCATGATCGATTGTTCGTCGTGTTCGGTCTTGAGTTCGGCAAAGTCGGCCAGCGTCCATTCCTTCACGATGCTTGGCTTACGCGCCGCGAGCATGGCTTCGACATCAGCCAGATCTTTCGCGACGACCATATCGCCTTTCATCACGACCCAGTGACCTGGAAACGTGCAGACGAACGGATAGATGCCAGGATCCGTGGGAGCTTGGAACCGTAAGACATGAACTTGAGTCTTTCGCGTCGGGCCGATCATGGGAGAAGCCTCGATGATCAGCGAACGCTTTTCTTCGGGAATGAAGTCTGAGTTGGCGTTCTTCGGATCCTTGGCCATGGCGTTGGCGGCCATGCCGACTTCTTCTAGTGCTCCCGGTTGGACAATCAGCAAGTTGTGATTGGTCGCGTCGGGATTCGAGAACACGATCTTAACGGGTTGACCGGGCGTCACAGCGAATTGGCTGACCGTGTAGCGCATTCGTTCTGGCATGCAACCAATGCGGACCACTTTCAAGTTCTTTTGCGTGTCATACTCGGCCTGCACAGCGCTCGGCGTTGGTTCTTTTAGAACCTGCGTACGGCTAGCCCGTTTCAGTTGCTTCGCGACATCGAAAGCCGGATCGTTTTCCCAATGGCGGCGCAGTGCCTCGGAACGCAGCGAGCAAGTGATGGCATAAGTTAAGTGCTGATCATGCGGGCGAAGGAAGACATCGAGGGCAGCCTCAAGTGCGTCGCGAGTGCCGATGTAGCTCGCCGCGATCACTCCTTCCATCCGCACGATGCCACTTGAATCGTTGACGGACGTCCGCAGCAGTTCAACGGCGTCCGGCATCTGTGGGTGCCAGTAACGAAGCTGCTGCGTCGCGGCTGCGCGAGCATGATGATTGTCGCATTCCAAAACCTCGCGCAGCAAATCTGAGTTTACGGCGTTCACGTTGCGGTATCCCCAGATCGCTTCCATTTGATGGTGGCGAAAGCGAGGGTCCGAAGCATCGAGGCTCGCGACCCAATCGTCGAGTGCGTGTTTCACCGTGGTTGCATCGCGCTCACGCAGTTCGCGCTTCGCCCAGTACCGGTAGCGATACTCGTCCCGTTTCAGGAGATCCAACAACTCGCGAATCGAAGCGCCCGCGATACGGGGCGGATCTTCGAGCGGTCTGTCTTTTGCCGTGATGCGCCAGATGCGGCCTGAATGACGATCGCGTCGTTCGTCTCTGAGCGAGTATTGCGCATGACCCTTTACCGGGTTGTACCAATCGCACACATACATCGCGCCGCGCGGTCCATAACGAAGATCCACCGGGATGAAACTTAAGTTCGTCGAGAAGATCAAGTCACTGACGTACTCTTCGTTGAAGCCAAAGTCGGTCTCGACCCACTTGTGAATCTCGACGCGATTCGTTGGTTTGTAGCGAACCTTGATGAACCCACCTTGCAACTCTTCGGGAAACGTCTTGAAGTCGACAAACTCCTGTCCACAAGTTCCTGAATACGCCTGCAGACCGACCGGCTTCGGATGCTGTTGTGGGTAGGGCGGGTCCAGCGAGTGAAAGGCAGCGGCATAGATCGGATGGCTCGCGACGTGTTGACCCCAATCATCGAAGGTGACACCCCAGGGATTCGTGCTGTGATACGTTCCGAAACTTGTCAGTCGCTGCGAACGCGGTTCAAAGCGGAACCAGCCGCTGTTCTGTTGACGCACCGGGCCATAAGGCGTTTCGACTTGCGAGTGGTGAAAGATCGATTCTCGAAAGATTAAGTCTCCGTCGGGCGTCCAAGCAAAATCGTGCAGTGAATGGTGCGAGTCCTCGGTCCCGAAACCGGTCAACACACGACGGCGCAGATCCGCTTTCCCGTCACCATCGGTGTCTTTCAAAAAGGTCAGGTCGGGTTGTTCGGAAACGTAGACGCCCCCATCGCCGAACTCGAAGGACAAGGGAATGTGAAGCCCCTCGGCGAATACGGTCGACTTGTCCGCTTTCCCGTCGCCATCGACATCTTCGAGGATCACGATCTTGTCGTCAGGCTCATTGCCGGGATAAACGTGCGGATACGTCGTCGAGCAACTGACCCACAACCGCCCTGCCGAATCCCATCGCATCTGAATCGGAGCTGCAATGTCAGGAAACTCTTCCTCGCCGGCAAACAGGTTCACGTCGAACCTTGGATCGATCTTGAACGCCTTCAGCTCTTCTGCCGCACTTATCCACTCGTTGGCTCCGCGACTCTCCTGCGTTGGGGGCAACGGCGGCACATTCGAGTCGTCGATCTCGGTCGATGTGGATTTTCCCTGAGCGATCTGCCAGATTCTGGCGTCGCGATTCTCAGCCATGATCTCGAAGTTTCGCATCGCTGGAAGGAAATCGAGATAGCCGTAGCTTTTGTTGCGATCGCCCGTGTAATAAAACGTGTTGACCGGTCGATAGCGGCGGTTGTATTGACGGTTCTTATCGATAACGACTTGGCGAATCAGCTCATTCGTCTTGGGCGCCGGTTGGCCGATCGCGCCCCGGAACAGAGCCTTCGAGAACAGTTCGTAGCCTGCATCGTCGAGATGAACACCATTGATCGTAAGGTCCGATCCAAGACTCTCCATCGCTGTTTTCGTTGCACTGAACGTGTCGACGTAGCCAAGTCGCTGCTGCTGGGCGACCGCTTTGATTGCATCGACATACCTCTGAATCCGATCGTTGTTCAAATCAGCAGCCGCAACGGCTTCGACATTTTCGTTAGCGATAGGCGAGACGAGAATGATTCGCGGAGCTGATTCATCGTTGAATGCCTTCGCTTTGATACTCTTCGCAAAGTTCGACAACGAGTCCTTGAATGAATCAACTCCTTCCTCGCCGGCAAACGATTCGTTAAACCCGAACGCCGCGAAGACAACATCGATTCGCTCATGCCTCAAGTGTTGCTCGAGATCAGCGAAGTTGGCTGGCCGAGGTTGTGTACTTGGCGTGTCGGCGGACCAAGCGAGATTGCGGACGACCAATTGGTGGTCGGGGAACTGCTGATGAAGGAACGTTTCGAAGTAGCCAAAGAACTGCGATCGTTCGAACAGCGTGTTCCCGATCAACGCGATTCGATCCCCTTTGTTCAGTCGCAAGGGGAGATCCGTGATGATCGGCTCGGTGTCCTTCGCTCGCGGTGCGGTCTTCGCGTAGATGCCATACTGCTGAAGTTCTGGATCACGGTCCAGGACGGGTTTCCCCGTCTTTTCGTTTTTCGCGTCGACCAACTTCGACGCATTGTCGTTTCGTTTCTTCTTCTTTTTCTTGTCAGCTCCGCGTAGTGCAACGGCGGTTATGAACAAGAGACAACACAAGAACGCAGCGACAGCGGCGACACGAAACTTCATTCTTCAACCTTCCTGGATCAAGTTGCATGCAAACTGGCAGCAACGGGAGCGATAGCGAACGAAAGCACTATCCTAATCGCCGTTCGCCGCGAAGTGGACACCCTGCAACGCGATTACGGCTTTTGCGTCGCCGCCGCGAGATCCGAAGCTGTCAGCCGACTCCCATCTCGAATCTGTGCAAGGGATTCATAAGTTTTGCCGTCGATCCCTTCGGATATGAAGTGAATCGAACCATCCACCATCGCGAACTGAACTCCACGGGGATGCCAACTGAGAAAGCCGTTGCCTTGAGTTGCGTCATTCAAGAGCAAGTCCCGACGGCAAATTCCAGCGACTGAAGTGCCGTCGCCCTGGTTGCCATAACGGTTTACGGACCGCATCCAAATTGCCCCAAATTCGCTCTTGCGAGTCATCGACCGTTCACCGACTAGAAAAGTAAACTCGGTGCCATCTTCGATGTCCGCAAATCGAACGTCGCTGTTCATGCCAAACACACCATTACCCGAATCGTCAATTGAATTCGACACGTGACGAACCGCTCCTCCATGAACTGCAACGTACTCGCTACGCGAGTAGCCAGCATAGAACGGGTTATAGTCGGGGCCGGATGCCGAAGGGCAGTGATACGGATGAAATACGATGTCGTGTTCAGTTTGGCTTGAAGGCGGAAATCTGCAACTGCAGAGTTGATCGTAGATCGCGCTTCATTCCAAGAACGGAATGATCATCACTGACCAAGCCCACGAATCCGCACCGCTCGGATCGTCGGGGTGCGCCGCCAGCCATCCTGACGGTAGCCTCTTGTAAGTGTCGTGATAGTTGTGGAATGCAAATGCAACTTGCTTGAGATTGTTCGAGCAGCTCATCCGTCGCGCCGCTTCGCGTGCACTTTGAACTGCTGGAACGAGCAAGCCGACTAACGTGGCAACGACGCCCATAATGACAACAGCTTCGATTCTGGAGAAGCCGGAATTGCGATTGCGTAATGACATGATCATTCTCCGAGTGGAGGCATCTTCGCGGCGACCTTTGAATTTTAATTGATCGGTTTTCACATAACCAGAGAAGAAGGAACGTTCCCAGTTGGATGGCACTATCTCGGAATAGAGACAGCCGATCGCAACCACTATCGCGCTCCCCTCGGCTAGGTGGCGAATGTAATAAGCCACGGATAGTCTGTTGAAAATGACACGGCCCGTGCGTTAAACAAGCTAGAAGCCCGTTATGGTTGGGTGGTTGCAGGATAACGCGGCGCATTATTCGGAGTGAAAAGAAGATATGTTTTTTCGATATTGCGTTGGTTTCGCCTTGTTGCTTTTCGCCGGTGTTGCCGGTGCGGTGGAACGATCGCCACGCATTGCTTGGTACGGTCAGCTCGCCGATGGACTCGCGGAAGCTCAACGGACGGGGCGTCCGATTCTGCTTGTCTCTGGCGCGCCGCAATGCCACGGCGTGCCAGGCATCTGGTGACCGGGCAAGCGTGGAATGGATGGGAGTTTCCTGTCCGATGAACGTGTGGTTGCGGCGTCAAGAGATTTTGTGTGCATTCGCTTGGCGACGTACGAAGACAAAGAAGAGGCCGAGTTCATGAGCGGTGTTTTCACGTCTCGGTCCGGCGCACTCGAAAATACAACCTTCGGCATTCTATCGTCCGACGGCAAACGAAATCTCGTCATGCCCGGTCGCGGGCCGATGCATGCGTTTCGCGATGCGACCTCGATGGCAAATCGGATGAATTTGATTGCCCTTCAGCATCCGGGCGCGAAAACGTCTCGCTGGACCGACAAGCAGTTGCCACTTATGAAATCTGTTGATGTGGCGTTGAATGTCGCAGCCTGTGATAACTTGCCAGTTTTGGTCACGTTCGCGGAGACGAAGGAACGACTTGCTGAAATCAACGAAAGCGTCATGGCCACCGCCTGGATCGAAGAAGGAGCAGGTCAGTTCGTGTGCGCCTCGACCACGGATGTGGCGAAACTTAAACCGATCCCCGGTGTTAAAGGAAGCGAAGGCGTGTTGCTGGTCGAGCCTGGTCCTTATGGCCTGTCGGGCGAGATCCTTCGCGAGTTGCCTGCGAATGAATCGCCCATCGAGTTACGCAAGGAGTTGCTCGCGGCGGTGGCTTCCTTCGCTCGCGTCGCGCCACAATATACCGCACACATCCAACTTGGTATCCAACTTGGTTTCGATTGGGAAAGTGCCATTCCCGAGACGGATCAACAATCAATTCGCGCAAAAGAGCGAGCCCGCGGAGGGCGCTAAACGCGGCACTTCCATCACTCAACTTCTGAATCTGAGGAACAAACGATGAAACGCATTGCATTCGCATTTACAGTTCTCGCTGTCGCCGGAATCGCGGTCTATTCCGCTGTCGCGCAACCACCTGGCGGTGGTCGAGGCCCGGGTGGTGGTCGAGGTCCCGGCGGTCCTGGTGGACCCGATGGCGGTCGTCCACCGGCGCATCCGTTGGAAACAGCTTTGGACGCCGACGGCGATCATCAATTATCTGCTAAAGAAATCGAGAACGCAGTCGCGGCGATTAAGAAGCTGGACAAGAACAGCGACGGAAAAGTTGGCCCAGACGAGTTGCGACCTCAGTTTGGCGGGCGCGATGGAGGAGGCGGTCGCGGAGTCGACGGCCCAGGGCGTGGTGGCCCCGATGGTGCTGGCCGCCGACCTGGTACTGGTGGTCCCGGGCGCGCTGGAGACGCGGGTCGCGGCGGCAACTCGGGCGACGTGTTGGCTCGCGTAATGAGCTTTGACAAGAATAAGGATGGCAAGCTAACAAAGGATGAAATTCCGGAACGCATGCAAGGGTTGCTCACCCGTGGCGACGCGAATGACGACGGTGCGCTCGACAAAGAGGAACTTGCAAAGATCGCGGCCAGCTTCCAAGGCGGCGGTCGGCCTGGTGGTGATGGTGCGCAAGGTCGCGGCGCTGGCGGACGAGGGGAAGGCCGTCCTGGTGGCGGCCCCCAAGGGCGAGGCGGACCCGGTGGTCCTCCCAGTCCCGAGAGGATGATCGAACACGCGATGTCGTTCGACGCTGACGGCGACGGGAAGCTCAGCAAGACTGAACTAACTAAATTCGCTGAAGCAATGAGTCAGCGTCGCGGTGGCCCAGGTGGGCCCGAAGGACGTGGCGGTCCCCGAGGAGGCGATCAGGGTGGTAATCGCCCAGGTACACGTCCGCAACGTCCGACTGGCGAATAACTGACCGGATTTGGCACAACCGCGAGGCAAGCCGTGGGCGAATTATGCTCGCTGCTTGCCTCGTGCTGCCAGTTCTCGTATCGTGGTGACAACGTCGACCGGAGTTTGTTAGTAATCATAAAGAGCTGGAGCCAGAAACATGTCGAAGAACACATCGCAAAACTGTTCCGATTGCCAAGGACTTGATCGCCGTCACTTCCTGAAGACGGTTGGCGGTGCCGTAGCGGCCAGCACGGTGGCTCCTGTGTTGTTCGACAGTCGCTTTGCGCATGCGGCACCAGCCACGCAAAGGCCAGCGGAAACATCCGTTCAGCAATTCTACGAATCGTTAAGCGAGAAGCAGATGCTGAGTATTTGCTTCCCCTTCGATCATGACCTCCGCAAGAAAGTGAATGCCAACTGGCACATCACGAAGCCTTCGATCGGCGATGACTTTTACACGAAGGACCAGCGAGCCCTGATCGACACGATCGTACGAAACATCACGAGCGAAGATGGCTACGAGCGCATGATCGTCCAAATGGAAGAGGACGCCGGTGGCATCGAAGAGTTTAGCGTTGCCGTATTCGGTGAACCGGGCAGAGGTAAGTTCGAATGGGAATTGACCGGTCGACATCTGACGCTGCGAGCCGATGGTGACAGTGTCGACAAGACAGCGTTTGGTGGGCCGATTGTGTACGGTCACGGTGAAGAGAACGTCACCGACAACATGTACCACTACCAGACAAAGCAAGTCAACGAAGTATTCAAAGCACTTGATGGAAAGCAAGCTGAACATGCCCTTGTGAAAAGAGCTCCGAAGGAGAGCGATGTGCGGGTGCAAGGTGCCAAGGGAACTTTCAGCGGTCTCTCCGTCAGCGAGTTGTCCGGCGATCAAAAGGAACTGGTCGAAGCAACGGTCAAAGTGTTACTCGCACCGTACCGCGAAGCAGATCAAACGGAAGTGATGGAGATCGTCAAAGCTGCTGGCGGAGTTGACAAACTTCACATGGCGTTCTACGAGCAAGGTGATCTCGAAGGCGACAAAGTCTGGGATATCTGGCGACTCGAAGGCCCGTCCTTTGTCTGGCACTTCCGAGGTGCCCCGCACGTGCATGCGTATATCAATATCGCCGAGCGAGTGTAGACCGACGCTGGACAGATTCGAATCCGACGCCTCGCATGGCCGCACCGCTTGGTTGGGAACGTGATTTCGCGCTGTGGACGTCTGGTCTAGTTCGGCTTGTCGCAACAATGCGTCATTCATTTTCGAGAATGTCTTGATCGTGTCGCCAGCGGGACATCCAGTGGCGGATCGTCGCAGTTGGGACACGATGCGTAACGCGCGGGATCATCGCCAGCTTGGGTATAGAAGTAGCGTCGAGAAGGTACTTCCATGATCTACAAACGAATGTTGCCGGTGACGTTGTGGTTAGTCTGTTTGTTTGTTGGAACTTCGCAGCTTGCGGCGAAGCGCCCGAACGTTGTCTTCATCTTGACGGACAATCACGGCGCTTGGACGTTGGGTTGTTATGGCAACCAAGACATTCGGACTCCGAACATCGATCGACTTGCGGCGGAGGGAATGCAGTTCAATCGTGCGATGAGCAGCAATCCGGTTTGCTCGCCGACACGAGCGACGTACCTGACGGGGCTGATGCCATCGCAACACGGGCTGCACTCGTTTCTTGACGGTAAGTACATGGTCGGCCCGGAAGCGTATTACACGCTCAGCGAGTTTGAGACATTGCCTCGTATTTTACACTCGGAGGGATATGTCTGTGGGCTGAGCGGCAAGTGGCACTTGGGTGCCAACATGACGCCGCAAGATGGGTTCTCGTATTGGATCACGATGGTCAGCGGCGGCACGCGAAACTTCTACGACGACATGATCATTCATGATGGCGAGATTAAGAAGACGCCCAAGTACATGACCGACCTGTGGACCGAGCATGCGGTGAAGTTCATCGAGCAGAACAAAGACGGCGAGAAGCCATTCTTCTTGTACTTGCCCTACAACGGTCCTTATTGTTTAGGCAAGTTGCTCCTTGAGCCCGCGAAGAATCGGCATGCGGAATACTACTCCGACAAACTCCTGCCATCGTTTCCTCGCGATACCGTTCACCCGTGGCAATACAACAACAAGGACTATCACAACAACCTTGTGAGCATCCGTCGTGTCGCCGCCGAAGTTAGCGCCGTTGATGACGGTGTCGGTACCGTGATGGAGACGCTCGAGAAGTACGGGATTGACGATGATACGATCGTGATATTCGCGGGCGATCAAGGTTGGATGGGTGGTCAAAACGGCTTCTTCGGAATGGGCGATCACACGCGACCAATCGCGGCGCATGACTTGATGATGCAAGTTCCACTGATCATCCGCCACCCCAACGGCGTCAAGCCAGGCAAGACAGACATCATGGTCAGCAACTACGATCTACTGCCGAGCCTGCTCGAACACATGGATCTGAAAGACCGAACCCCAACTGAGCCAAAACTGCCTGGACGCAGCTTCGCGGCCATCCTGCAAGGCGAGACAATTGATTGGGAAACGGCTATGTATTACGAGATGGAAAGTTGCCGATCGGTACGAACGGAAGACTGGAAATACGTCGCACGGCGCTCACCCGATGGCCCGACTGAGCTGTACGACATGAAGAACGACCCGCTCGAACGATTCAATCTGTTTGGCCAGCCTGAACACATCCGTGTTCAAGCCGCGCTTGCTCAGAAATTGGACGGATTCTTCGCCGACTATGCTGACCCGCAGTACGACATCTGGAAGGGTGGTCGTAGTAAAGCCCGTCGATTGGTCGCTCCGAAAGGTCACCCAGACTACCGACCGCTGCGCAAGTAATTGGTACTGCCGGATATCGTCAGCTGAAGAATGAGAGCTGTTGACGGCGCCAAAATTCTAGTCCCAATTCACGGTATCTCCGGCGGTTTCATCTCCCGCTAGCTCGAGATTTCCGATGGGCTGGCGCCGGCGCGTGACGGCTTTGATTACCACGACGGTGAGGTCGTCGTTCAAGTGTTTTGTGCCGGCAAAATCGCAGGCAGCGCGATGGACTCGATCGACAATGTCGGACGGTGGATGATTGCGGTACTTATTGACAATCGCTACCGTGCGATCGAGGCCGAAGAACTCTTTATCGGCGCGCCGCGTCTCGAAGACACCGTCGCTGGCGATTATCAAGATGTCGCCTCGATCAAGCGCGATGGGACGAGAAAGTGGAAACACCTCGTCGTCGCGAACACCGATCGGCACACAGGGCGTCTCCAGTTTCTCGACGCTTCCGTCGCGGCGAATCAAATGAGCTGGGTGGCCGGCGCTCGAGAACTGGATCGACCGGCTCTTCGAATCAAGGCTAACGGTGAAAGCACTTGCAAACGGATTCGCATCGCCATCGTTGACTAGCAGACGATTGCCGAGCGCTAACATCTCGTGTACTTGGTTTCCCAAGACGGCAGCCGTTCGCAGATACGAGCGAATTGTTGCGGCCAGAATAGCCGGACCGAAACCATGTCCGGATACATCCGCTAACACGACGGCCAGTCGCCCGCGACTCAACGGGATGTAGTCAAAGAAGTCACCGCTGCAGCGTTCTGCTGGATGACATGCCCCGCCAATTTCGAAACCTCGAATTCTTGGCTCGGCGGACGGAAGGAGATGTTGCTGAATACGATGAGCTGCCTCCACATCTCGCTGCAATTTGTATTCGCCTGTAACGTCAACGGCAACGCCGATGGTTCCGATGATTTCACCGACGGCATTCTTCAGCGGCTCGACATGAGCATGATACCAATGTCCCTCCGAATCGAATCGCGCTGATTGCGATTCGCCATTCAACGCGCCTTCGTGCAAGGCGATCGGTGGTGACGTTGGGCCCCGCGCGTTAAAAAATTCCGCGACGGTTTGCCCAACGATTTGATCAGGGGCAAGTTGTTGAGAAGGCAGACCGCGACCGCGCGAAGAAGTGAATTGCAGCTCACGATCGGTTGTCCACAACAGAGCCGGTAACTGCTCGGAAAGAACACGAAACCGTTGTTCGCTTTCCTGCAGTTCGCTCATCAATCGATGGCGAGTGATGGAGTAACGCAACATTCGCACCAATAGATCACCCGAGACGGTTCCTTTGACTAGATAATCTTGTGCCCCATGCTCCAACGCCTCAAGCGCGACCTCGTCGTTCGTGTTACCTGAAAGTACGACGACTGGAACGTCGGACTGAGAATGTAGCCGGTCAAAGGTCTCGATTCCGTAAGAGTCGGGCAGCGTCAGATCGAGCAAGGCGATATCAAAATGCTGTTCTCGCAACAATTTGAGCCCGTCTTCGAGCCGCGTCGTTGATTCGATCTCGAAGTCCGCCGGGGCTGCGTCTCGTAACGTCTGCCGCACCAGGACGACGTCATCAAGGTTATCCTCGATTAACAAGACACGTAACGGAGTCGTCATAAACCACGATAGGAGGCTGGAAGGAGACGATAAGCCCAGAAGGAGACAGTACCACTTCTAGAACGAGGCAGTGCGTCCGTGCAATCAAGTGCAACGAATCATCGCACACCCCGTACGAGTGAGTCAAGGAGCTAAACCGTGGTGCCGTCGCACTGTTTGCATTTAGGATGGCCAAACTGCACCGTTAAGGATCGTCGAGTACACAAGTTGACGCGTTCAATCGTTATCAACTTCGTCTAGTCAGTCAGCTCCGCCGCTGACCTCACTTTCCTTTCAGCATTGCTCCGGGGTGCTCTTGGTGAGATACTTGAGTTTCGTTGTCGCGAATCGAACTACACAGAGGGTCGAGATGCAAGCGAGATTGGATTGTTGTTATTCGCCCCGATGGTTGCTGTGCGGCCTGTCGATGTTTCTTCCGACGCTTGCTTTGGCAGCAACGGATGCGAACCAGAAAGTCATTCGTCATCCGATCGGGCTTGTTCTGTCCGAAGATGGCCAAGCGTTGTACGTGGCGAATCAATTGACCGGTACCGTGACGTCGATCGATGTGGCAAAGAAGAACGTTGTCAGCGAAGTCGATGTCGCAACACGCCTCTCCGATATGAAGGCGCTCCCTAGCACTCGTTTCCTGCTTGCGACTGACGAGGCAAAGCACGAACTGGTGCTGCTCAAAGCAGATGGGCCACACGTTGCAGTTCAACAGCGGTTGCCCGTCAGTCCCTATCCAGTGACCGTCGTCGTTACAGAGGACGGCAAACGATGTGTTGTCGCGTCGCTGTGGTCGAGACGATTGACGTTCGTTGATCTACCAAGCGGTGACGACGTTGAAGCTCGTGTGACGAAGACGCTTGACATGCCGTTTGCCCCGCGCACCCAGTTGCTTGTCAAAGACGATTCGCAGCTGATCGTCGCAGATTCGTTTGGCGGACGGTTGGCCATTGTGGACATGGCGAAGCGCGACGTGGTGCATGTGCGCGAGTTTCCCGGACACAACATTCGCGGTATGGCAGTCAGCCCGAACGGCGAGATGCTGATCGTCGCGCATCAGATGCTGAACGAGCTGGCTCACACCGTTCGCAACGACGTTCACTGGGGCCTGCTCATGTCAAACGATCTTCGCTGGTTGAAGCTCAATTCCGTTTTGACACCCGGCAGCGACTTGTACGAAGGCGCTCACATGCACCCGTTGGGTGAAGCGGGCAGCGCCACGGGTGATCCGTCAGGGTTAACGCTTACCTCCAGCGGATCGGTCGTTGTTTCACTCGGAGGAGTTCGAGAGATCGCGATTGGCGTGGAAGACGATTTCAGTTTGTTTCGCATCTATGTTGGGCATCGCCCGACCGCAGTGGTCGCCGATGCTGACGCAAGCCATGTCTATGTCGCGAATACCTTCGACGATTCGATTTCTGTCGTCGATCTCAAAGAACGCGAAGAAGTCGATACCATTTCACTTGGCGAGCAGCCTGAGTTGACGTTGGTCCAACGAGGCGAGCAGCTGTTCTTCAACGCGAACCTGTCGCACGACAGTTGGATGAGTTGCCACAGTTGCCACACCGATGGCCACACGAACGGTCTGTTGAACGATAACTTCAGCGACGCTTCGTTCGGCGCTCCGAAGCGAGTTCTCTCTCTACTTGGAACTGCGAATACCGAACCTTTCGCTTGGGACGGAACGGCCGAAACGCTCAAAGCGCAAATCCACAAATCGCTAAGCCACACAATGCAGTCCGACGATCCGCCGACCGATGAACAGCTGACCGCGCTGGCCGCTTATGTGGAAACGCTCGCTCCTCCACCATCGATCGATCAAGCTCGCGGCACGCAAAGTCCCGCAGTAGTCGCTCGTGGCCGCGAACTCTTCGGCAAGCTGCAATGCACGAACTGCCACAAGCCGCCGGTCTTCACAGCGCCCGACACGTTTGATGTCGGCATTTACGACAAAGAGGGCAATCGCGAGTTCAATCCACCCAAGTTGCTAGGCGTCGGTCAGCGTGGTCCTTACTTCCACGACAACCGTGCCACGACGTTGGAAGAAGTGTTCCAGAAACACAAGCATCAAATCGAACGCGATCTTTCTGCCGACGAATTGAAAGACCTGCTGGCGTTCCTGCGATCGCTGTAGGAAGTTGTGCTCCCTCCTGAAACTGTCCGTGCGCATGGATTCGAAGTGTCTTGGATGTCGCCACACGGTCTATCACCGCTTTAGCAAGGGTGGGATCAGCTATGCCCGCTTGGCTCACCTCGGCAAGGAAGGCGTGCTGGGCCGCTACTCAATCCATTTTCATGTCGTCGGCGACACCATGCGCGGTGCCAGCGTTCGCGGCGTCGCCATCGTTGATTCGCACAACCGTTGGATCACGATTCACGGGACGCATTATATGGTGGTCCGTGACTGCGTCGGTTACGGGAGCATCGGTCACGGCTACTTCTTGGAAGACGGCAGCGAGGTCTACAACCTGTTGGATCGCAATCTGGGAGTACATGCCTACAAAGGCCGGCCGCTGCCAAAGCAGGTGTTATCGTTCGACCCGAATGACCGTGCCGCGTTTTGGTGGGCCAACGGCCGCAACACGCTGACGCGTAACGTTACGTGCGAGAACGATGAATACGGATATCGTTACGATATGCAGCGCACTAGCCGCTTCGACACGAACCTGCCAATCCTTCAACCAGATGGCGAAACCAAGTCGGTCGACGTGAGGACCATTTCGATTTGGCGATTCGAAGACAACGAGGCTCATTCGGAAGGCTTTTACGGGATGCTGGTTGCTGCCAACGGGAATAGCCAGCCGGACAACGCGATTCGCGATGAGAAAATGTTAGAGCGGATCAAACGCGTCGACTGGACAGGCCCCGACACACGGCACCCGCACGTGATCCGAAACCTCACGATTTGGGGTTCGCACTACGCATTCCGGCCGCACAGTCCAGCCATGCTCGTCGAGAACATTCGAATTCATGAAGCGGCATACGGTATCTACCGTCCTGCCTTCGAGAACCAAGTCTATCGCAACCTGCACGTTTCGTCGGTGGGATCGGAACCTTTCAATCGCGGCATGGATGATGCGAGTGCTCAGACAGGCAAAATCACCGTGGATGGACTCACCTTCGCCACGGGGTATGGCAACAGCTCGACGCCGCTCGTTCAAATCAGTGACGTGAATATTAGCGGCGACGCCGAAACGCACTTTCGCAACGTCACGGTGAATCGGCCAGCTCAATTCAAAGATCGCTGGCCACTGATCAATCGAGGTGTCGGGCCGCGCGTGACGCCGATAACCAAAGGTGTTCCGATTTATATCCATGATCACTTTGGTCCGGGACGTCATGCGAAAGTCGTCAGCATTGCCGCGAAAGACCTCGTCAACGATGGCAATGAATACAAGTCATCGCCGCCGCTGACCGGTGATGAATCACGAGTGGCCGAAGTGAAAGACGCTCACTGGCCTGAGTTGCTCGATCCCGTTGACGACGTACCGCCTGCGACGATTATCACATCGATCCAACAGCACGGAGGCAAAGTGATTGTGCGCGGTGTCTCGCACGACAACGGCAAGATCGTCTCGATCAACGTTAATGGCGTTCAGGCACAAGTGCTTGAGGTCAGTTCGGGCGTTGTCGACTGGCAGGCCGAACTGACGTTACCTGGCGATGGAAGGCTCGTCGCCTTTGCCAAGGACCGCACCGGCAATGTCGAGCAGACGGCTCACAAGACCAACGCGGGTACGCAGGCTGTCGCAGGAGTCGCGATCAGCGTTAACTGAGCGTCTGATCGGTCGTAACTCGTAAATGATCGCGGTTGGCTACTTCTGCGCCGCTTTAACAACGATCGTGATCGGGCGACTCGGAAGCGAGACCAGCGTGTTTGGTCGCTCGGTGGCCGCAGGATCTTTGTTGAAGGGGACTTGGGATTGGCCTGTCACTGAGAATGTGTACTCGCCGGCGGTGCGGTTGTTTTGGACGTCGATCGCGACTTTTGTCTCGGTTTGTCCCGCGGCAATCTTTCCGTTGGGCATCGTGAATCCGCTGGGCAGTGCGAGCGGAAGGATGGTGACATCGCTCTTGAAGTCGATCCAGCGTCGATCTAGTTGGAGCGTCACCTCGGCCTTTTTGCCGGCCTCTACTTCAATTCGATCATTTTCAAATTGAAGCGAGTACGGTGCAGAGTCACGAATTGCAACGAACATCTCTCGCATCGGCCGACTCGAGTTCATTCCGGCTTGATTCCACACACGCGAGTAGCTTCGCACGTCGCGACGCAATGTTTCGTCGCCGCGCATTCCTGTCGCCACCACTTGAATTGGCCCAGTGAAATCCGCTGCATCGTCGTCGGCCCATAGGACAAATGTGCCACGTGTGTTGTTGTTGAGCGTCGTTGGCGTGGCATGCAATCCGGGCGGAAGGTTCTCGGCGGTTAGGATCACTGGGCCGTTGTAGCCGTCTCGTTGGTGGATGATCACGTCCATTTCGATCGCTCCGCCCTTCCAAATCGTCGTTCCACCAGGACCGGGATTCTGGCGATGAATCGCTGCGACGAAGAAGTCCGGTCGCGGTTTGCGGATCGTCAGCACGTACTGGTAACGAGCACCGCCTCGGCGATATCGATCTTGCACGAGCACCCGGTAATTGCGATCGGCATTCAAGTTAACCATGCCGACCGGATCGCGAAGGTGCCCGTCGAAGGCGTTAATCCGATGGCCAAAGTCGTCTTGCTCGTTGATTCGATTCCCTTTGTCATCAACGACGACGAGATAGGGATCGGCGCGCCCACGAATTCGCTCGCAGTAAACGTCGAACGCGTACTGCCCGTTTTCAGGCACTTCGATCTCGAACCAATCGGCGTCTCGCGGCTTGTCAAATTGCCCGCTTAACACGAGCGGCAATTGCGTGACTTGCGGAACATCCTGCTTGTCGTTCGGCTCGGTCTCGATCGTCACTTCCGTTTCCGAGACGACGATCGGGAACGCGTTGATGGCATCCAACTGTGGCAATCGCACTTGGAATCCGGCAAGGGTGCATGTCGCGGCGGTTGGCAGTACGCTGTGATCCGTCGGATGTTCATGGAACAAGTAGCCGCCAGTTGTGTTTACATCGTTCGGCGGCGTGATCGCGAAGGGGCTGGCCAGCAACGCGAGTCCATTGATCTCAGCGCCGCTTGCGACACCTTGCGGCAAATTACGCCCGATGGCTGTCATCGTAATTGGCAGGCCAGCTTGTACCGCTCGTGGCGAGACGGTTTCGACGTGCGGTTTATCAGTGATCAGCAATCGGTATGGATGACCGCCGCGATACGACAAGTCATAGACAGCAACTACATACTCGCCGTCGCTAGGCACGGGGAAATCGATCATGGGATCTCGCCCGTTGTAGTCGCTGGACGACGCGAGCGAACGGCCATCGTTGTCTGTCAGCGTCATCGTGGCATCCATCATCGAGTCGAGCTTGCCGGCCTGACAATCGATGACCAGTCGTTGACCTTTCTTCGCTGTAAATCGAAAGGAATCCTCGCCGTTGCCATCGGACGAACCGTTGACAGCCGAGTTGAGCTCGACGAGTTGAGCTTGGTCGCGAGTGTTGTTTGGTTCCGCTTCGACAACGTCTTTCAATCCGTGAGTGACGGCGAACAGTCGCGGATTGCTGATACCCCAACGACCAATGAGTCGTACGTCGTAAGTACCTGGAGGAACATCGGCAGCAACGCTGATGCTAAAGTGTTTTTCCTTGTCATCAACGGGCTGAGCCGAAATGCCAGGATGATCAAACCGTAACGAAGTGAGTTCCTCGATGTCCGCGCCGGCGATTTCCATTTCGCACGATGTTCCGGCCGACGCGCCAAGCGGAGTCGCTCGATCAAATCGAATCGACGGCAACTCGGCCTGCGCTATCACAGCGAAGGACGACAGCAGCGTCGCGAGACATAGGCCGAAGCGGAATCTTGTACAGATAACGATCAAACCAAATCCTCAATCGGCTCTCCCTCGGCCAGGATCGCCATCGGGCGTTTTGCCTGATCGTAGAAGTTGTGGCGATAGTCGATGCCGAGCGTGTGATACATCGTCGAAAGAACACAGCCTGGCGTCGCCGGTTTACTCGTTGGACGCTCGGCTTTGGAATCGGTCGAACCAACGACTTGGCCCATCTTCAACCCGCCACCTGCATACAACACACTCATCGCTCCCGGCCAGTGATCGCGCCCGGCTCCAGCGTTGATGCGTGGCGTGCGGCCGAACTCGCCAAACGACATCACGAGGACATCATCTTGCATGCCGCGATCGTGAAGGTCGCTAATCAAGGAAGCAACCGCTCGGTCGTACTTCGGCAGGAGATTGTTTTTCAGGTTCTTAAAGTTATCGCCATGTGTATCCCATCCGCCGCCAGCTTGAATCGAGACGTAGCTAACACCCGCTTCAACCAAACGACGAGCGAGTAAACAGCTTTGGCCAAGATCATTTCTTCCGTAGCGTGCGCGGAGTGTTGCGTTCTCTTGCTTGATGTCGAACGCTTGTACCGCCTTGTCGTTGGTCACCATCTCGAGGCCGTCGCGATAGAAGTTGTCGAGTCCTTCGATGTCGCCCGATAGATCGATATCGCGACGAATCTTGTCAAGCGTTCCGAGCAGGCCGCGACGTCGATCAAGACGCGCAACATCGACTCGCCCCGGCAGCTTCAAATTGCGCACTTGAAAGCCATCTGAATTGGGATCGCTGTCCGGTGCGAACGGATTGTAAGAAGCACCAAGATACGCTGCCTTGCCGAGCCCCAGCATGCGGGGCAAGTTGACGTAGGCGGGTAAGTTGGGATCATTCGGGCCTTGCATTTTCGAGACGACAGAGCCGCACGAAGGGAAGATGTTGTCGCTCACTTCGATCGTTGGCTGCCAACCGGTCAACATCCACTGCGATCCCATTCCGTGACCAGCATTCGTGTGGTAGGCCGAGCGGACGATTGCCATCTTGTCGGCAATCTTCGCTTGCATCGGAAGGTGTTCGCCGATCTCGATACCCGGAACGTTCGTCGCAATCGGATTGAACTCGCCGCGAAATTCCGCAGGTGCTTCGGGCTTCAAGTCGTACATATCGATGTGACTCGGCCCGCCAGCCAACCAAACGAGGATGACGGACTTCTTCTTGACGGGTTGCCCCGCGTCTGCAGCATAACTTTGCTGACGCAGCAGATTCGGCAGCGTCGCGCCGCCGATTCCCAAGGCTCCGATCCGCATCAAATCGCGACGCGTCACACCGTCGCACGTTCGATAACGTCGTCCAAATAGCTTGAGCATCTCTACATCCTCAATGATTGAACATGAACTCTTTCGAGTTAACAATCGTCCACAACACGTCTTCCAACGCCTGACGTTTGTTCTCTTGATCCTCGACATACGCCGCGATGGCATCTCGCTCCTCGCTCGTGGGTAGCCGCGAGAAGGAACTCAAGTACAACTCTTCAACAACTTCATTTATCGGCTTCTTCTCACCGTCGAGCTTGGCAATTCTGCCTTCACCGTTGGCGAGCTTGTTCTCGATTTCGTCTGAATTGGCTAGCAGCAGGACTTGAGCCAGCGTCGCACCACTCGATCGTTCACACTCGCATCCTGTCACTCGCCGCGGACGATCGAACGTGTCGAGAAAGTACGATCCGAATCCTTCATGCGGCAAGTCGACGGCACGGGCACTGCCGCTGATGCCGCTGAATTTCGTTTGCACGCCGGAAGCTTGATCCACGGCGTCGTGGAAGACTTCGGCCACCAAACGCCTTGCGTAGAATCGGGCAAAGTTCTGACGATCGTGTTTGTTGGCATCGGTCGGATCAGACGAAAGTTGATAGACCTTGCTGTTCGTAATGACTCGTAATACATGCTTGACATCGAACTGATGATCGACGAAGTCCTTTGCCAAAGCGTCGAGCAATTCTTGATTCGACGGCGGATTGCTCGCTCGCAAATCATCCACTTCGTCCACCAGACCGCGACCGAGGAAGTGACCCCACATTCGATTGACCAGCACCTTGGCGAAGAACGGATTGTCGGGCTGCGCCATCCAATCGACCAACGCATGACGCGGATCATCCTCGGGCGTGAACGTCGCATACTCGCCATCGGGGTACTTCGGCTCAGGAACGTTTCCGGTCAATGGATTCCGCTCGCCCGTCGTCGGTTTTGCGGAAGCGTAATACGGCGGTGGCTGGCCGAAGCTCTTACGGCCTAGTCGTGTGAAGAAGCCGGCGAGTCCGTAATAGTCTTCCTGACTCCATCGCTCATACGGGTGATGATGGCAGCGAGCACACTGCAAGCGAACGCCAAGGAATACCTGAGCCGTATCGGCCGTGACTTGATGCAGTTGATCATCTCGCATCTGCCAGTACCAGTTGATGGCCGGAGCGTCTTGCCACTCGCCCGCAGCTGCGACAACGCCGCGAACGAACTCGTCGTAAGGACGATTTCGCGCGATCATGTCCTTGATCCAGTTGTGGAACGCGTACGACGCTTGGTCGGCGCCGGCCAGACGCGAGTTGCGTAAGATAGTGCCCCAACGCATCGCGAAGTAAGCCGGATAGTCGGGCGAATCAAGCAGGTGGTCGATCAATTGTGCGCGTTTGTTCGCATTCGCATCAGCGAGGAAACCACGAGCTTCTTCAACGGTTGGCAAGCGTCCGCACAAATCAATCGTCACTCGTCGGATGAAGATTTCGTCATCGCAGACGGGCGACGGACGTAGCCCAAGCTTTTTCCATTTCGCCACCGCCAACTCGTCAACGTAGTTGGATGGCTTGAAGCCGACAATTTCGTTGAGCGGTTCGCCGTGAGGCACGATCGCGCGGGAGACGGCTACGTGGCCCATGTATCGCGCCATGATTGCCGCTTCGCCACTCTGGCCAGTTCCAGCGACGAGTCCGTTCACGCTAACGGAAGCGACCGGGTCGAGATTGCTCGAAAACTGCGACTGACGAGTTACGTCACGTCGAGTGCCATCGCTGTACTCGGCTTCGATCGCCAGTTGCTGTCGGCCTTCACGCTCCAGAACGCGGTCCTTCGGCGTCACATGCAACGCGACCACGCGAGCCGCGTCTTCCGAGGGCGCGGCCACACCGTTCTCGATCCAACGTCGCAACAATTGATACGATTCGCTATCGACGGCAAACCTCGCTCCGCCGCCATGCGGTGTCTCGCCAACTGCTTTGCGAAGCAACAGGCTTTCGTTCGGTGAAGAAACAAAGATCCGTCGCCCACGAGCCTCCTTAACAATCGCATCGTGGTCGAAGCCTTGATCGAAACCGAACAACGAAAGCTGAAAACCGTTTTGACCTCCTTGTTTCCCGTGACAGCCGCCAGCGTTGCAGCCGTAGCGGCTGAGCAGCGGAACGATCTCTGTCCCGAAGTCAACACTTCGACCAGCTGCTTGCTGGACGCTCACTTCGATGACGGCGTCCTGATTGTCTAAACGAGCGATGATCTGAGTCGTGCCATCGCCGACGGGAGTCACATACCCGGCGACATCCACTAGCACAACCGATTCATTGTTGCTGTGATAGGTCGCATCATGTGTGGCATCGCGACTGCCTCGCTCGAGGACGAGCTGCTGTCGGGCGAACGGGTCGACGAACGCAATTTGACTCGGAACGACTGACAGATCGTCAGCAAAAAGAGGCATTACAGCGCTGGCGATCAAAACCCAGAGGGATAGGCGTGTCGTATGTTTCATAAGCGGGAGGGTGACCTGAACACGCATCGAAGTGCATTGATGATACTCAACCCGTAAAACAGGGACAATCTCGCGAACTTTGCGAGTTGCTGCAGAAAAATACTGCGTTACGCGACCTCGATTGCTTAAGGACGACTGCAGCTGACCTATTGGGGAATACTTTTAGTTGGGTCTGCCGAAGTGCGTTTTGTCGGCTTTCTCCGATTATCAGGCCTCCAACCCGCACTTCGTCGATCAATATCATTCGCATCGACCTAAATTGTTGACGCGGGCCATTTTGCCTAATTATACTGACTTTCTATCGTTGCACGTGTCTGGGCCGAGCGGGGTCTTTATGTACTTACGTCTGTCTATCACCACAATTCTCCTTTTCGCAGTAAGTGCGTTGCCGGGAGTGGTGTGGGCGCAGGAAGGTTCCGGCATCCGACCGCTCGCACCCGGAGTGCTGACTGCGATCCCGACGGCTTCCGAAGATGGCGAAACTTTTAGTGGACCGCTTCCGCTGATCGAGGTCGTCACGGGGATCCCGGATCTGGATTGGACGCCGAACTTCTCGCCTAAGAGCAACACGCTTCAGGAGATTGCGAAACAAGTCGTCTTGCGCCGACCGATCTGGGAACTGGAATTCGCGTTCAAACCACTACGTATGATCGAGGTCGATGTTCCTCAGCCGACAGGCAGAATGCAACGGAAACTCATCTGGTACATGGTCTATCGCATCTCAAATCGTGGTCGGGCGATTGATATCAAGCGAACTCGCGACGAATTCGGTCACGTTACTGCTACCACCGAGTCAGGTGTTTTCGATGCTGCCAGATACAAACAGATTCTTTTCCGCGAGCCACGAATAGGCCCAGAGCGGTTTCTGCCCCATTTCGTGCTCGAGAGCCGGGAGTACAAAAAGTCTTACCTTGATCGCATCATTCCCGCGGCCCAAAAAGCGATTCAGGTACGGGAAGATCCGGGCACCAAGCTACATAACTCGATCGAAATGGCTCGCGCCACGATCCCCCTGAGCGATGAACGGATCGAACGTGGGTTGTGGGGTGTGGTGACGTGGGAAGATGTCGACCCAAGGATCGATTTCTTCTCGGTTTACATTCGCGGACTGACCAACGCGTTCGAATTCGTCGATCCGCCCGGAGCTTACCAAGCGGGTCAGCCCCCCGGAGCGGGACGAGTCTTTAGCCATAAGACGTTGCAATTGAACTTCTGGCGTCCCGGTGATTCTGTGCTGGAGCATGAGCGCGAGGTCCGCTATGGCGTTCCCGTCGATACCGACCCTGTCCTCCAGGCCCACATTCTGGACGCAATTGGCTTGACCGAACGCCTTGATCACCTGTGGATTTACCGCTAAAGTCAGTTGTTTGAACTGACAGTGGAATTCCAGGTAAGGGTTCACCAGCCATGGCACATAAGAAGGGACAAGGGTCCAGCCGCAACGGTCGCGACTCAAATGCACAGCGACGCGGCGTCAAGAAATTCGGCGGAGAGCGAGTCATCGCCGGGAACATCATCATTCGCCAAGTTGGCAATCGCTTCCACCCTGGTGCAAATGTTGGACAGGGTAAAGATTACACCTTGTTCGCGCTGGTCGAAGGAACGGTAAGCTTCGATCGCAAAGGTCGGCGAGTAAACGTTGTTCCTGCTCCCAATTAGGTGATTCATCGTTTAACCCAGTCGCATCGCGACGGCTATCGAGCCGCAGCCGTCGCGATGCGACTGGGTCAAACGAAATACAAGTTTCTGCACAAGACAAAAACCAAGGGATGGCTCGGCAAGAGCTATCCCTTTTTTGATGGCTAAACATGTTCGTTGATCGTTGTCAAATTGAATTTCAAGCCGGTCGCGGGGGCGATGGCTGCATGAGCTTTCGCCGCGAGCGGTATGTCCCGAAGGGTGGACCCAACGGCGGTGACGGTGGCAACGGTGGCAGCATTATCATCGAAGCTCGCGAAGGCGTCGATCACTTGTCCGCTCTCGCTCACCGGAAAACTTGGCGAGCGCCCAAGGGAATGCATGGCGAGGGCTCGAACAAAACGGGCCGTAAGGGCGAAGACCTTGTGATCCATGTGCCGCCAGGCACGGTGGTCATTGATGCGAAGAACGATTTTGTAATTCGCGATCTGACCACCGATGGCGACAGCTTTGTCGTGGCGCGCGGCGGCAAAGGAGGACGCGGCAACGCGTCGTTCAAGTCAGCACAAAACCGAGCACCACGTCAATTCACTCGAGGCGACGATGGCGAACAACGCATCGTGATCTTCGAATTGAAGGCGATCGCCGACGTCGGACTAATCGGTAAGCCGAACGCTGGCAAGAGTACGCTGCTAAGCCGCCTGTCCCACGCGCGTCCGGAGATCGCCAATTATCCGTTCACGACCAAGCATCCCAACCTCGGTCGAGTTCAGATTGATCTCGACCGATCGTTCGTCATGGCCGACATCCCCGGTCTGATCGAAGGCGCTCACGAAGGCGTCGGCTTGGGTCATGAGTTTCTCCGTCACGTCGAGCGGGCTGGTGTGTTGGTCCATCTCGTCGAGCCAGTGCCAATGGATGGCACCGATCCGCTGGAAAACTATCGTTCGATCCGCGAGGAATTGACAGAGTATAAAGTCAAGCTCGGTGAGCGACCGGAACTCATCGTCGTTACGAAATCCGAGTTACCCGGCGCCAACGAGATCCGCGACCAATTGGCGGAGCAGTCTGGCGAAACGGTGTACCTGATATCCGCGGTGACCGGAGAAGGGCTGAATAGGCTGACGGGAGCGATCGCGACACGGATCCAAGAAGAGGCCGCACCATGAGTTCGTTGATCGCGGTCGGCATTGGCAACACAACGATCAAACTCGGAGTCGCGGATACTGCTACCGACCGATGGCAACTCTTGCACGAGTGGGACACGGCGGACTTCGACTTGAGTACGGTCGCAACGGAGCTGCCGCCGGCATCTTGTCGGTGGCGAGTCGCCAGCGTGCATCGTACTGCCGAACAAACGCTACAGCAGTGGCAACAAGTATCCCGGCCGCAAGACGATTACCGAGTGTTGGCACACGATGACTTACCGCTTGAGATCAATGTCGAGTCTCCGGAACGTGTCGGTATGGACCGGTTGATCGCTGCGGTGGGTGCGAACGATCGACGAGTCGAAAATCGCCCAGCGATCATCGTCGACGCAGGGACTGCTATCACGGTTGACCTCGTTGATGCGGCTGGTGTATTCCAAGGAGGAGTGATCCTGCCAGGATTTCGTTTGTCGGCGCGAGCCTTGGCCGACGGCACGGACTTGCTCCCAATCGTGGACGCCACGTTCCGTACCCAAGCACCTGACGTGATCGGCAAGTCGACGGCGGGAGCCATTCGAAGCGGCTTGTTTTGGGGAGGCGTAGGTGCGATTCGCGAGCTGGTCGCGCGAGCGGCTGCCGAGCTTCAAACATCGCCGCAGATATTCGTGACCGGCGGCGATGCCGAACGAATTACGAGCTATCTTGCTGAGGATGCGGAATTTGTTTCCGATCTGGTTCTCCGCGGAATCGTCTTGTCGTGCCGATGACCACATCGACTAGTTGAAATCGTTACTGAAAGCGGATCATCGAGGACGTGCGGATGTCTGCCTGTGTTGCAACGCGTTTGACACCCCAAGGTCGGGGCGCCGTCGCGGTCATCTTGGTGGAAGGCGAGAGTGGTGTCGACTACGTCTCAAGACACTTTGTCCCGGCGAGTGGAAGGCCGCTAACCTCGTTCTCGCTTAATCGAATTATCTTCGGTCGATGGGAGCAAGCGGACGGGAACGGCGAAGAAATTGTCGTCTGCCGAACTGGCGAAAAGTCGAGTGAGGTAAATTGTCATGGGGGCGTGGCGGCGGCGCGCGCGATCATGAGCGCACTCGTTGCTGATGGCGCGGTCGAGCAGTCGAAAGAAGACTGGGGGGCGAATTGTGGCGGTGATTCGATCGAGGCGGAGGCGTGGCTCGCGTTGATGGAAGCGCGGACCGAGCGAGCCGCGGCGATCCTGTTGGACCAATATCGGGGTGCCTTGCGGCAGGAGGTCGAAGCCGCACTCAATGAATTGAATCACGGTGATACGAATGCTGTGTCGGTACGATTAGCGATGCTCCTTCGGCGAGCCGACGTCGGCCGGCATTTGACGACTCCGTGGCGTATTGCATTCGCGGGTCCGCCGAATGTTGGCAAGAGTAGCTTGATGAATTGTTTGCTCGGTTACCAACGATCGATTGTGTTCGACGAGCCAGGTACGACCCGCGATTTGCTCTCCGCACCGACGGCGTTCGATGGGTGGTCGGTTGAGCTGACTGATACTGCGGGGCTTCGCGACAGTACCGATGCGATCGAAGTGGAGGGCGTCTCGCGCGCGACGAGCTTCCTCGGTGAGGCCGATCTGACGGTTTTAGTTTTCGACGTAACTGACGACACGGGCGTTGAGCGGGACCCACTGCTCAGGCAGCATCCAGACGCCTTGCTAGTTATGAACAAGTGTGATCTGGTCGATGCGCGTGCCACCGATGCGCCGTTTTTCGCAACAAGCGCCTTGACCGGCGCTGGTATCACCGAATTGATTCAACAGATCGTACGTCGTCTCGTGCAGTGTGAACTGGGCACGGGCGACGCGGTCCCCTTTACGCTACGACAAGTTCAAGCCATCGATGAGGCTCGCAATGCAATCGACGACAGACGGCTCGACAGTGCGATCGAATCGATGAATAGACTTCTTGCTGCTTCCTAGCCGAATGACTCCTCTCGAAACAACTGGCCGATGACCCCACCATTACCGAACGAAGACGGCTCTCGTGAGGATATTTGTGGCACAGATTGGTCTACCGACGCGTCTGTCTTCACCGCCAAGCTTGCGGTTGATCAAGAGGCTGTGCCAGACGTACTCGCGCTTCCCCATCCACATATTGGCTGGGCAGTGCTATGGATGTTTGCATTTTGGACCGTCCAGATTGTGGTAGGCATTGTCGTAGCCGCCGCCGCGATGGCGGTGGCCGTTGCACAGGGTCAATCGACTGCCAAACAAATCGAGTTGGCACTGGCCGACGTGTCTGTCGTGATGATCCCCATCGGCACATTATTCTCAGCCCTAACGGCGATCACGATTACATCCATTTTCTATCGTCGTGCGTTTAGAATTCGTCTCGCGCTGCGAGGCATGGCGTGGCCGCACTGGGTCGGTTCGTTGTTGGCAGTGTTGCCGCTCGCGGTGATCGCCAGTGAGGTCACGAACTGCGCGGGCGAAGTGCTGCCCAGTTTCAATGCCGAAGTACTTGGCCAGTTCGCTGCTAGCCCGTGGCCGATGGTATTCGTAGCAGCTTGCCTGCTTCCTGCGATCGGCGAAGAGATTTTCTGCCGCGGATTTTTGGGCAGAGGACTTGTTGCCCATCACGGCGCTTTCGCGGGTGCGCTGCTGGCGTCGCTGCTGTTCGGAATCATGCACATCGATCCAGTTCAATCGGTCGGCGCGTTTGTTCTCGGTCTTGCCTTGCACTTCATCTATCTGACGACTCGCTCGCTATTCGCTCCGATGTTGGTTCACATGTTGAACAATGCATTTGCATTTTGGGTGATGCGAAACTACCGGTGGTGCCCGCTCCCTGGGCTCTCGCCTTTGCCTGATAGGACTGAAGTTCACACGCCGCTTAGCGTGATGATCGCTGCCGTCGCGGCGTCAGCCGGACTGCTCGGGTTACTCTATCAAACTCGCGCTCGCTGGATAATGACTAGCAGTGATTCGCAAGACGGGGCCGAAGTCGCTTGGTCACCCGGCTATGTGACGGCGGAACAGCCTCCCTCGGGCATCGGCTGCCATGCCGCGACGGCACCGATGAGACTCTGGCTCGCTGCGTTTGCAGTTCTTAGCTACGGCGCGTTGTTGGCTGCACTCATCCTCGAATCTCAAGCCGTTTCCGCCCCGTAAGGCTCCCGCAGCCGTTAAAGCCTACTCGCGTTGGCTGCGAGCCGTGATCAGTACGACCCTCTCGCGCGGCCAGCTGTTTTCGCAGGTATTCCATTTCTCAACTTCACAATCTACCAGCGCGACCGTTATCGTTGTTGACAGGGCAGCCAAACGAGTTCGTTGTGTTTTTGCAAACAAGGAGAAGGACATGTGGAGAACTAGCGCGCTGGCGCTTGCCATCATCACGTGGGGCACAATCGTAGCCGATCATCAAGCTCAAGCCGCTCCCAAGCGACGCGGTGCGATGATCGTATCGCCAAAACGAAACACGGAGGTTGAACGCTCGCACGAAGTCATCGGAAAGCTTCATGTTCCGGGACAACCTGTCATTCTGGTGAAACCGGTCGAGGGTAATGGAACTTGGTGGATTCAACCCAAACCGTCGGTCAGCGAACGAGGCTACTTCAAAACCGAAGTCCGATTCGGCAGCGAGACCTCGCGACGTGGCGATCGATTCTCTCTCGTCATACTCGTTTTACAATCTTCGAGCGACATCGAGTATCTTCGTGATCGCGATTCGATTTCCAAACTGCCAACAGACATTTGGCAGTCAGAAGAAGTGCCCGTTGTTCTCGGCGACAGCGTGAAGGAGGACAAACTCCCGGTCGTGATATCTGCAGCGGTCTTGAAACCACAACAAGACGAGAAGGTCAAGCGTGTTACGGAGTTGATCGGTCGCGTGCCAGAACAGCTTCGTCCAGTAATTCTCATTCGCGTCGATGACAGCGGTGGCTTGTGGTGGGTTCAAGATCCCGTCGCGATGGGAAAGGGTGGTTACTTCAAGTCGACCGTCCGTTTTGGCAACGACAAAACGCCAGATGGCACAAAGTTTCGAGTGGTTGTCGTGACTCCCCGTTCGGGACGAGAGGCGGCCGTACTGAAGACGGGCAACTCGCTGGCCGATTTGCCGAACGGCATTCCTCGCTCGAAGGAAGTAACCGTCCAACTTGATCGTCCTGATACCCAGCGAGTTGAAGGTGCTGAATAGCCCATTGATGAGTGGGCGATTGCGGCGTCAAATTGTTTGCGCCGTCAGTTTGCTCCTGTTTGCAAGCCGCGTCTGCGCTGAATCTCCATCGGTCCTGATTGACAATTTCGACGACGGAGTCCAAAACGAGCTGGGCGGCTATCGGAGCACATTCGCCGCCGCACCGTCGACCGTATCGGCCATGCGCGTTGCCGATATAGCTCGCGGCGCTGGGGGTCGGAGCGTTCGTATCGCTGCTGACCGGGCGGATCGAGGCTTTTGTGGCTACTGGATTCACCTCTTCGACATGCGGGCGATCGAGCGGCGATACTACGACGCCAGCCGGTTCGCGTATCTTTCCCTTTGGGTTCGCGGTGCCGAAGGTGGCGAAGATTTCTTAATCAAGCTGGCCGACGAGCGATGGATTTCGAAACAGGATTCGGTCACCTTCGCGCAAGCTTCGCATGTCCTTCGTGATGGAATCACCACGAACTGGCAAGAACTCGTGATTCCGCTTCGTGGCCGACACAACTTCGACTGGCGAACGCTTGGCGGCGTCACCTTCGAGTTTGTTCATCCGGGCAAACAGGTTGTATTCATCGACGACATCGCCTTGAAGACAGAAGTCGACGATGTCTCTCCGCCCGCACGTTCCGCTGTCGCTTCGCTGATCCCACGCACTGATTCGATGCCTAGAAAGTTGTGGGTGTGGTCGACGGAGAAGCTCCTGCAAGACCCAAAAGCTCGCCGCGAACTGTTTGGGATCTGCCAATCACAGCACATCGATGAACTCTGGATGCAGTTGTTGTACGACGTGAATCGACGAACTGGGACGAGCGAGACGACGTGCACGCTTCGCTATGAAGATGAGTTTCGCGTGATGCTGCGCGAGGCGCACCAACAGAGCATTCGCGTTCATGGATTGGATGGATATCCCGAGTATACGTTGCGCGAGAGCCATGATATCCCACTTGGCGTCGTCGATTCCGTGATCGCGTTCAATCGCGAAGGACCGGACGATTCGCGTTTCGACGGCGTTCATTTTGACAATGAACCATACCTGTTGATCGGTTGGCACAATCCGATACAACGCGGGAAGATTCTTCGCGATTTCCTCACGATTAATGCCGAGTGTCAGCGGCGCGTTCGAGAGTACTCCGAGATGCAATACGGAATCGACATTCCGTTCTGGTGGCAGGAGCGCGACGAAGTGACTGGCAAGATCGTCGGTGAAGTCGACTTCCGAGGAAAGCGCCAAGCGGCCAGCTTTCATTGTCTGGACCTGCTCGACAACGTGGGCGTGATGAACTATCGAGATGTCGCTGACGGCGCGGATGGGATGATCGCGCACGGACGTGAGTTGCTCGATTACGCGGATCACCATGGCCGGGCAGCGGTTTACATGGGAGTCGAAACATTTCGGTATCAGCCGACGCCAGTCTGGTTCGCGACGGGTGTTTCTGCTGCGCGATTCGATGCGATTCTCGAAGCCGAAGGTGAGCACATCGCTCGGATCAGCCGATTAAACGAATTGCGATTACGCACACTGGACGATGGCAAACATGTTTCGCTGGGCGTCGAGTTGCCACAGCCACTGACGATCGAAGCCGAACGGTTGGCCGCGAAGACGATGGGTGTTATCGCTAAGCATTTTGGCGTCCGCGACGCTTCCGATGAGTCACGGGCCGCCATCAAACACGTCGCAAATGTCACAGAGAAAAATGCCGAATGGTCCAACCTGCGAACTCGGCCGATCACGGAAGTCGAATCAGCATCGCGATACGACGGATTCATGCTCGACGGAGTGATGCTATCGAAGATCACGTTCTCGGACGATTCGGTGGAAGACTTTCAACGCCAAGTTCGCGCCGCCGAACAATACTTCGGTCGCTACGAGCGATACGCCGGGACGGCAATTCACTGTTACGAGACGTTCCGCGACAAGCTGAAAGAAACAACCAGCACTAGCGCGCCGAGCCATTGAACTGGCTGAGATTCTGGATATCGATCGAATGTAGATCGCTGATCTCAAATTGCTTTGTCTCAGGCCAGAAGAGAATTTTGCGGGCTTTCAGTGGGGCGGGCGCTGCGTTCGGTGTTCGCTGATAGGCGAGCGTCGCATAGTTGCGACCATCGCCTTCTAGAACTAGCTGGTCTTTCGATTTGACGTAGGAAATGCGTTGCGCCGACGCGTTGAAAGTTTGACCTCGAACGAAGGCGTTTCCCGTCGCTTCGAGTTCCACCGCGTCGAAGCGATCACGAGTTTGTCCCATGTCAGTCAGCGCAAGCCGCTGTGACGTGACAACAACATCGCGTGGGCCGAATCGCGAGGGATCGGTGACATCGATCACTTGGTCCCATCCAGCGACCGGTCCGTAGACAGTTCGCACGTTGCCAAGGAACTCCATTTGTCGACCAGTCAAGTTGCCGGAAAGTTCCTGTTGGAAATCGACTCGAAGGAAGTGTAAGCCTTTGGGTGTTGTTGCGAACTGGCCTTCTTTGAAGATTTCTTGCCCGTGATGCACGCTGGTCAACCACCCCGGGCCGTCTCCACGAAGCACTCCGCTGACTTGATCGATTCGCAAGTCACGGATCTCCATTCGTTCGGACGTCTTTCGCATGCCCCGCGGATCGATCGTTTCGCTCTGCAGGAAGCACTGTCCTTTGAACAGTAGTTCACGAAGTCCAACTTCGCTCGTGTCGTCTGGCCGCTTAAAACTGACGAAGCGCGTGAGCGTTACATTGAGCGATTCGCCTGTCGCGTTGAACCGAACCTGCTCGCCAGCTCGCATTGTTTGCACGCCTCGCGCGACGACATCACCGTCGAAAGTCGCCTGTTGTCCATCGAATCGCATGTGATGTTTCCACTGGACAAACCAAGGATCTTGCGGCGTTTCTGGTCGCGGTAGCGTCATTTGCCCCGCGCCTTCGATGAACGCGTGGTTGCTGCCCTGGTGAAGCTCGATCACATTGCCGACAAGTTGCGAGCCTTGAGCCATCACGCGGGCAGGCGACCCTTCGACAGTCGCGATTGGATTTTCGGTGGCCCCGTCGAGAACTCGGAATACGTGACAATCTAGCGACATTCCGGAGTCGAATTTAGGGGCAGCTTGCTCCTCGCAATGTACCCGGCCTTTTGCCGCGAGTTGAATAAGTTGCGGCTCGTCGCCAAGTTGAATTTCGGCGTTGAGTTGATCAGCTTGGACGACGAGCTTTCGGACCGGTTCCGAGGGTTGAGCCAGCTTTGGCTTCGCGAACAGGGGCGGTCTTGCTTGGCCATTCGCCAACTGGTGATTCGGGCCATCGTCCACGGTTGGCTGTGCGAACCAGATCTGTACGTCTTGAATCGTTCCTGCGATGTGCGGCGAATCGAATCGAACATTACCAAGTGCCTTCATGCGATCGGCAGTGATCGTCGCGCGGTCTGGATCATCACGACGTGGCAACTCAGCCAGATAGACATGAAGTTCATCCGCAAAGACTTCGCCAGCACCTTCGACCGCTACATGCGCTTCATCGACGAGTGACAAAACGTCGCTGCCGTTGAAAGGCTGGAGTACAACCTCCGTTTTCCAAGTCGCCTCGACTTGTTGTTGATCTTTGCCGAGGCGTCCCGTTACGCGTCCCGGCCCTCCAGCCCTCATACTGCCCAACTGCTTTCCCTTGCGTAGCTCGTACCACAACCACTTCGACTTGAACTCGAAGTTTTCGTTTCCAAGTACGACCGTGTCGCGATCTTGCATCGAAATCCGCTGCGTCGCGAAGTCGTATGTAAGTTGTTCGGCGCGCGCGAATGCACTGTAAGAGTCGGCACGTAGAGTCACTGGGAAACCAATCGCAACGAGTTTGCTTGGCGCAAACTTGACCGACGACATGCTCGGAGTCTCGTCTTGCACATGCGCATGATCGAAGTGGACTCGCAATTCTTGGCAGTTTAGTTGATCGCTGGGCCCGTCAGCATTGTGCCGCACTACATCGACATGATCACTTAAACTGAGTTGCAACTCGTCGAAATCGAACTCGAGCGATCCTCGACATCGAATCTCGATCGGCGTTGAGTCGGCGGTTGTTCGCGGTGGATCGCTTTGGCCTGCGAGCGGCGATGCGGATAGGCTGTCAGCGGGAATCTGTAATTCGATCTTTTCGACTCTGACGAGTTCGAAGGATTTCATTCGCCCAAGATTGGATTTGGTACGCGAAGTCTGGTTCACCTTGGCGGGAGGATGCATTTCGATCGAGAGGTCTCCGCCTGCTCCTGAATTCGGACCGTACCGAAACGTTACATCACTTGGTGTCCAGATTCTTCTCTCTTCAATGCGGATGTCTCGCGTCGCGATTTCCAACCCATCGTCGGCACCGGGCGTGGGCGGGCTGTGGATGGTGACGACTCCGGCTAACTCGCCGCCGATCAACCGACCAAACTCGCCACGCGGGATGTTCAATTCGCCATCGAAGAACAGTATCGCGCCCTCCGTCGCTCGCAGGACGATCGGTCGGCTGTTTTCTTCGTCTGCTTGCCCGGTTCGAAAGATGAGCGTGCATCGATTCAGTTGCATCCGGCTGTTTGGCAGTGCTCGATAATCATCGAAGATCAATGTACCGCGATCGGTCTCCAACACCTTGGGACGATCGAGTTCCCATGAGCCTTCGGCAAAGAGCGATTCAAAGCCTCGCGACTTCGGTGCTGCATTCGAATGGCTGGAGGCCGACTGCGATGAAGGCGCTAACTCGATCGACGGTTCAAGCATCGGCACCGCAAGTACTGAGTAGGCCGAGTATCCTATTAGCACAATGACGAGCGAGGCGATCGTCCGCTTGAATCGTCCGTTCACGGTTAACCTTTGCAGGAGTTGTCTTGCGTCCAAGTTTGGATGTAGAAGTTAAACGAGGTGAATTACTCGCCAGTGTACTTGCGAATCAAATCGCCCCAGAGCCCTTTCGCTTTGGTGATGGTTTCAATTGCTTCTCTCACGGCACCTTGTCCACCCGGTAACTTTGTTACGTAGTGTGCAGCGCCGAGAATTTCCTCACTCGCATCCGCCACGGCAATCGCCAGTCCTACCGAACGCATCACTGGCAGATCAGGGAGGTCGTCTCCTATGTAACAAACTTGCTCGGTTGTCAGGTCTAACTCATTCGCGACTTCGTGGGCGATGGAAAGCTTCTCTTCAAACCCTTGTCGCACCACATCAACACCCAACTCGGATGCACGCAGTTTGACGATGTGCGACGTGCGAGCAGTCAGGACCCCAAACTTGAATCCGCCCTTGCGCCACAACTTGATGCCGAGGCCATCGCGAACGTGAAATCGCTTGACTTCAATTCCCTGATTGTCATAGATGAGCCCACCGTCCGTTAACACGCCGTCAACGTCCGAAAGGATCAGCTCCACATTTTTGCATCGGTCTTCGGTCTTCATATACGCGACTAACCTGTCGGACGGTTCGGTAAGGGGAGTGTTTTTGGCGAAATTGAATCGGTAACTTCTGACGCTGGCAACGCATGCGCCAGCGGATTAGTCGGTGGTTTGATGGGCGATTCGAATGCTACGACGTCGGTGATATCGATCAAACCTACCGGCTTCCCCTGATCGTTCACAACCGGAAGTTCGCTAATCTTTCGCTCACCAAGAATTTCGATCGCTTGACGCATACGCGTGCCTGCGATGACCGTTGTGGGATTCTTTGTCATCAAGGACGCGATGGGTGCATCGAGCGCATCGTCACGTTTCGTTTCCAGTAGCCTTGCCAGGTCGCTATCGGTAAAGATGCCCGTCAGCCGTCCTTCCTCATTAGTTAGGATGATCGCGCCCGTTCTTCTTCCGGGACGGCTCGCCATCACGAACACATCGCGAATCGAATGCAACTCGGTGGCGACACGACATTCGGCAAGCGGTCGCATGACATCTTCGACCTTGGCGAGTTTTCGACCGAGACTGCCGCCCGGATGAAAGCGGGCGAAGTCCTCGGGCGTGAACTGACGAATGCGACTCAGTACAAGCGCCAGGGCGTCGCCCATCGCCATCATTGCCGTCGTGCTAGTACTTGGTGCCAGGCCGTGCTCGCAGGCTTCGCGCATCGGCCCGAGATTGAGAACGACCCGGGCGGATTGAGCGAGCCTGCCGTCCGACTTGCCGGTGATCGCGATGAGCGGAGTTTGCATTTCGGCCAATGATGGCAGCAGTCGCACGATCTCCTCTGTCTCACCACTGAAGGAAAGAGCCAGAACCAAATCGCTGCTGTGAATCCGTCCCAGGTCGCCGTGGATTGCTTCGGCGGGATGCAAGAAGTGGGCGCTTGTACCTGTCGATGCTAAGGTGGCGGTGATTTTCTGTCCGATTAGCCCCGCTTTGCCCATGCCCGTGACAATCACGTTGCCTTGGCAGGTGAACAGCAATTCAAGGGCTTCGCAGAACTCGTCGTGCAATCGGCTCGCCAGCGCGATCAGAGCTTCGCCTTCTTCGCGAATGACTTCACGACCAAACCGTAATTGCTCGAACCGACTCAGTCGAATCGAAGTGCTAGCAGCTTCCATGCTCATGATCACGTCGTCCTTGACGTGGGGAACGTGCGACAAAGGGAGGTGCGGATTCTACTCGTGCGGGCGAAATGGAGCAATGTTAGAGCGTGACGCTACCAGTAGTCCGGCGAGCCGGAAAGCTTGACAACCCAGGCCACCAGAAGAAGACCTAACCACGCGGGCAAAAACCAACTTGGCGCAGATAACAAGCGACGCGAACAGAATCGGTGCGCTGGCACTAACACGGTGGCGGCAAACATTGCGACGAAGGGGATCGCCATAGCATTGAACCGCAAGGATTCACGCACCTCTCCCTGCAGCAGGCAAAGAAAGGCTCTTGTCCCGCCGGTCGTCGGGCACGGCAAGTCGGTGAGCGCTGTAAATAATGATGGTGGAAGCGTGCGCTGGCTCAGCCAAACCAAGTTCCACGCTAGGTAGACGCAAAAAAGCGAGACCGCCAGACAACGGAGCGCTATAGTAAAGCACCTAGACGGAGTGAGGACCTTGTAAGTCAACGTTGCACCGGAGACGGACTTCTACTCCGGCTCGCCTTTCAACGAATCGACAACGAACGGAATCCAGCACAACGGAAGGCATACAAGAAGCAGGATGATGAACACGATCATCCCGTTCTGATTAAGTCCGAGCATTACGGCTTTCCCTTGTGGCATGCGAATCCTCCCGAGATAGTAGTTCGCGAACGAAGCGGTTGGACAACACCATGCCCATGCAGACGCGCCGATCGTGTGATTCAGTAAGATGAACGGTCGCCATCATACCAAATCGAACGCGTCCGTCAAATTTCCGCGGATTACTGCGGAACTTTTCGAGCGTTCCCGGCCTGACCGAATGAGGTCATGCGGTCAATGCAGACCTGCTTCATTGCCGCACGTGCTGGCTTGAGGTAGTCGCGGGGATCGAACTTTTCAGGGCTCTCGGCGAGGACTTTGCGAATCGCACCCGTAATTGCCAAACGGTTATCGGTGTCGACGTTGATCTTGCGGACACCGTGCTTGATGCCCAATTGGATCTCTTCGACCGGAACTCCCCAAGTTTGTCGAATCTGGCCACCGTGGGCGTTGATGATGTCTTGCAACTCTTGCGGAACGGACGAACTGCCGTGCATGACGAGATGGCAATTGGGGAGCCGCTTGTGGATCTCGATAATGCGATCCATGGCCAGCGTCTCGCCATCGGGCTTGCGAGTGAACTTGTAAGCACCGTGGCTAGTGCCGATTGCAACGGCCAACGCATCGCAGCCTGTATCGGCGACGAACTGCTCTGCTTCGTCGGGATCGGTCAGCAGTTGATCGTGTGATAGTTGTCCGACAGCACCATGGCCGTCCTCCTGCTCGCCTTCGCCCGATTCGAGCGAACCGAGGCAGCCGAGTTCGCCTTCGACAGACACGTTATGTGCGTGAGCGAGTTTGACGACATCGCCGGTGACTTTCACGTTGTAGTCATAGTCAGCCGGAGTCTTGCCGTCTTCCTTCAACGACCCGTCCATCATGACGGAAGTAAAGCCGTTCTTGATCGCGCTTTCGCAAGTCTCGACGCTGTTGCCGTGATCTTGGTGCATGACGATCGGAATATGCGGATACAACTCGGCGGCCGCCAGCATCAGATGACGGAGGTAATTGTCCTGCGAGTAAGATCGAGCCCCGCGCGACGCCTGGACGATCACGGGCGAGTCCGTCTCGTTGGCGGCTTCCATAATCGACTGGATCTGTTCCATGTTGTTGACGTTGAACGCGGCGACACCGTAATCGTTTTCGGCAGCGTGGTCCAACAACGTCCGCAGGGGAATTAAAGCCATTCTGTACTCCTCTGAATTCAATGGGCTCCTCAACTTTGGAGCAAGCCATTGATTATCGTGAAGACCCTAATCCCCGCAATGCCCCGTTTATCGGCCAACACAGGTTCAATCGATCGGCGTGGCGAGTGGTTCGACGGTTTGCTCGGGCGCAAACAGATCGTCGTATTGAGTCTGCGCCAGGCGGAGTACGAGAAGAAGCCGTTCCGATGAGTCCTCCGATCCGCGTGCGAACAGCAACCCGCCAAGTCCACGCGCTTCCGCAGTACTGGTGACGAGCAACGTCTGCCCAGGAGAAAGGACGGCACTTAGGCGAAGCTGGTCGAACGCTGTTACGTCGCGTCCGACATCGTTGACGAACGTTCCTTTACCAGGAGCCCATTGGTGCTTGACGTCACCGTGTCGGATCTCCGGGACCATCTCCACACGCACGGTACCGTCTCCAGCGGGAAAGCTACGGACGGCGAATAGGGCCGATCCCTGGTCGAATGTTTCCGCTCGAATGCGGTCGCCTTCTTTGAACACTACCACCTTGCGCTCGGCGATCGTGGGAACCACGATCAAGTCAGAGCGTTCGCCGGATCGATTCTGAAGCCTTCGGTAAAGCGACGTAACGCTGTCCGAGAGCAACGTGTCTCTTTCAACGGCCGGTTGCCCGCTGTCGCCAGCTCCCATCAGTTCTTGAAGTTCTTTGGGTAATTGAGTCCCCATCACACCGCTTCGCATTCCATTGGCAATCAAGTTGCGGCGAGTCTCGGCCTCTAGATGCTGCTCGTCAATTTGCTGCCACAACTCGCCCACCGCTTGCTCGCGCGCCCCTTCTCGAACACCCCC